>Ga0228711_1012009_pt1 | contig 10776 bp, 8 predicted proteins | sample MedpolnodulmetaG_2_FD_177996 | JGI IMG/M metagenome (GOLD analysis project Ga0228711, IMG submission 177996) | Root nodule microbial communities from Medicago polymorpha collected in Santa Monica, California, United States - brown nodules | ecosystem: Host-associated > Plants > Roots > Nodule...
CTCTTCAAAACCCTTTTCTTCTCTTCTAGCACCTTCTCTCTCTACCTCTCTCAAAAACTTATGAAATGATTGTGTAACCCTATTTTCTTTAATGACTAATGCTTATATAGTCTCTACACAATTGGGCCTAACCCTCTTAATGTCTTAATGGGCTCACAACACTAATTCACCAATTCAAAATGTTTCTACTCACTTACCGATAAAAATAATAATAACGATCACCTACCGGTTATAAAATAAATTACTGTAACCCACTAGTAACTTAGTAAAATAATAATGGTTCTCACTAAGAACTAAAAATAACCCTCACCATGAAATTACTAAATTACCGTTACTCACAAAATGACCGAAATAACCCTGAGTCTAAAATGACTATAATACCTTTCTAACACCGAAATCCACTAATCCTAACCCAAAATACACACAGGGGCAATTAATCGCATATAAGCACATATAAACACATGTAATCAAATAATAAAATAAATCTAGCGAAAAACGGGCTGTAAAAGGTTTTAAGGCAGTACGACTATGTTCAGACCAATCCTAGACCTCCTACGACGATTGGGCCTCTTGAGCCAGCGGAGTTGGTCACATGCTTCTTGGAGTTTGATGTCCATGTCCTTACCCAGCAGGAGAGGGGTAATCTGGTCTCGGAGGATGAGGAGCATAAGAATTCAAAGTGGTACATGAAATGGTTCTACCATGTATCCCATCCTTTATGATCTCCCCTATTGTCGTTCCTGAGTACACAGTTCCCAGACTTGTCTACGAAGATGTTATTGTTGAGCAGTAGTGGGTCAGACATCCTCCCAACTCATTCCAGGTCATCCAAAATATCAGAGTCTTAGTTGACAGCACTATGGATGGGATTCTTGATGTGTATTCAAATCATGTTGTTGCCCGCGTTATGGAGACCATCCGACAATAGTATCGCGTGTTGGAGGAGGTGTCGGCTCCACGGAGGAGGAGTAGGAGTCCACGCAGTGGTGGAGCCAGAAAAAAAAAAGCTTGGGTGGGCCACTAAATTATGAAGTTTTTTTTTATAGTACAAATGTTAATTGAAACAAGTTTTAGTTGAGAGACAATGCAAGAGAGGTTTGAAACCCCCCACAAATTAGAAGGTGTGTAAACCTTTGCTAACCACCCAAGCATAGACACGACAAAAATCATGTATACTACTTGCGGAATCGCCAAAATCTAAAACCGTTAAAAATTGTTTAAAATTTAAAATCTCACAAATTTAATGTATGATTTTTTTTAATTTTTAATTTTTTTGGGTGGGCCACTACACCACTTTATAGAGATTTCGATGTGTCGAAAACAAAAAACTTCATAAAATTGTTTAAAATCTCGCAAAATGGACCTATAATTGTTACCTAGAAAAATCTCCATGAAGGGCTCCGCCTATGAGTCCACGGGAGCAGTAGGGTCTTTTTTTATGACATGTTACCTTTGTAGTTTTTTATGGCATTTTGTTAGATATGGGTGTAATATATTTACATTTTCGCATTTGCGTTTTATTTATGACATTTTAGTTAATTTTCATTTATTTTGCTTATCAAAATTATTAAGGAATGAATGAATGATTTAATGAATGGTTGAATGAATGTATGTACGAATGATGGATGGAATGCAATTAGGGAATTAGTACTTCTGCTTGTTGTGGGACTGAGCACAGACATTGCGTGAGTTATCTCACGCAGAACCTGCATCCAGTGTGAGGTAAGTCACGCAGAGATTAACATTAACATGACTTAACTCATGCAGTGTGAGTTAACTCACGTAGAATTAACACTAGCGTGAGTTAACTCACACAGGGGTATTTTAGAAAGTTTGGTTGGGAGTGAGCAATTTTTGTTGGGAGAAGATAGAATTCTAACTTTTAATAAAAAGAAAAGTGATAGTGAGCCCATTGCTCAGATATTTTTAGAGTAGTGATATATGTACATCAATTGGTGGCAACTTTGATGACAACATTCATTTTCTCTTTTCTCATTGGCCCAAAACAATAGAGAGAGAAAAAGGAAGAAAGAGAATAAGAATATAATGTGAGTATGAGAGAGAATGTTGTTAAAAAGTTGTCATAAAATGATTGTACAAATATCATTTCTCTATTTTTAGGCTAGATGCGGTTCTTTTTAACGCAAGCAACATTTGAAAAATAAAAAGGAATAGCGAATTTTAAGATAAAATTGGTGTTGCATTTTAGTTTTCAACACCTCTTTAATCATAGAGTTGGTGTTGTATTGAAGTAGACAAGCTGACAACACGAATCGAAGACGAAGTGGCGCGCCAGAAGGAATGGTGCAGATTTTGCATCCGGTGTCTGATTGACCTGAATTATACCTTTTCAGAAACCCCCGGATCTCACGAGCATAAATCATCGCTTTGCCATGATGTAGGGGTTATTTTAGTCATTCGAGGTCGTTTGAAGGCCGGAAACCGCCTTTTAATATTTCAGTATATTCTAGAACTTTCTATTTTAATTCGTTTTGTTATTTTTCGGCCCATACGGGTTTGTTATTTTTTTTTAGTATTTAAACAAAACTTATGTAGCCTAAGAGACACTTTTTCTTTCAATAAAAATATTCGAGACTTTTCTCTCAATTCTAGTGGATTCTGAAAATCTTTATTTGATAGGTTTGTCGCTTGCAACCTGTCTGTTTATCTTTTAGGTTTAGTGCTTGGTAAGCCTTGCTTCCGTTCTATGTCATGTATGTTAGTTTTTCAACACTTGATTATTAATAAATTAGGGGTTATATGACTTTATCATACCCTTTTTTTTGGATAAAAAGCAGATACTGTATGTAGTTTTATCATACCTTTATTATTCATAATAATACAACGTTTCACACCAGTTTTGTATTTAAAAGTGGGGACAAGATATCACACTAATTATCGTATGTCAAACTTACAACATCCACTGATATAATTCCATTTTTGTATCATTGATTTGCACTAGCACTATTTTGCTAGATGAAATTTACTCAAAATAAGGTATTTCATTTTATATGGCATTTTAAAGTTATCTATATATTTATGTTTCTATGTATTAAAGTGACATTTATTTTTCTATGTATTAAAGTGACATTTATTTTGAGATGAAGGATATATTTTAAGACTAATTTGACTAAGAATGACTTGGCTGTGCCAAAAATAGACCAAATAGGATACCTAGTTAAGCAATAAAGTTGGAATTGCAGCCGCAACTCTTGAAGAATTATTCATTTAGTGCGTAGAGGTTTTATGACAAGTGTTTGTAACTTGGTGGGTCTAATTCATGACTTAAAGTAAAATTATTCATTTGAATTTTTTTTATATCTTTAAATATATCAACTTTGTGTTTTATCCCTTCTAAAAAATATCTTTGTTTTTTAGTTCTCAAAATTTTTTATCTTTATTTTTGGTCTTTTTTTTTTCAAGTAAATTCATATGTAGAATTCATATTTCTGAATAAAATTTTGTTGAACAATTTATAATATTATAAGAATCTCTCCCAAAAATAATTCGAATATTTTAACAAAATATAAATTAAATATGTATTTTTATTTTTTTATGGTTAAAAATTCATATTTAATTCATTTTTTATTAAAAAATTCTATTTCTTTAAGAATTTTGTACAATATTTTACACAATTTCGTAAAATAGTACAAATGTTATATATAAATTGGTTTAAAAATATGAATCAAAAGTGGTGTTTTAGCCACTAAGCAATGCATCGATAATTTCAAAACTTCAATAGTAGCGTTTCATTCAAAGATTTATATCTCTAGTTGAATAATACAATAAAACAAAAACTACAACAAAAAATATTTGGTAAGTTGATAAATTGATAACATAAGCACCTAATTGACACAAGAAATAAAAAACTGCAAATAATGTTCAAAATTTGAGGACATTACAAATTAACAGGAGAGATGGGAGCTATGACAAGTATCTCTTAGATTATATGATACTTGTTATACTTATTGTATAGCTTGTAGGCTTAAGTAGGATGAAGACCCATAATGCCAAGTCCATCTAACATTACTCGATCGATTTATAAGGGATGACTCTCAATCATCAAACAAGAAGATTTTTGGGCTAGTTAGAGAAAATCAAGATATATACTCCTCTGTTTCTTTTTATAAGTTCCTCATACCAATTTCACGTATATTAAAAAAAAAGTTGGTGGTGTAGTTAATGTGTCCATTATAAGTGTGAATATTACTGAATTTTCCTTTTGTCCTATATATATTTTAGGGTTAAATATATTTTTAGTCCCTATAAGTATACCAATTTTTCATTTTAGTCCCTCTAAATTCTTTTTTCGACTTTTAGTCTCCCAAAAGTTTTCAATTTACACTTTTGGTCTCTCATTTAAAGTAAACTCTAATGTAGAATTCATATTTTTGAATGCAATTTTGCATAAAGTTTATAATATTATTAGAATCTCTCCAAAAAATAATTAGAATTTTTCAACAAAACATGAATTAAATATGAATTTTTATATTTTTTGCGGTTAAAAATTCATATTTAATTAATGTTTTGTTAAAAAAAAAAAATTTTTGGAGAGATTTTGACAGTATTCTACACATTGATGGACAATTTCTTTAAAAAAAATACACGAGTTGACATAAAAATAGGGACCACAAGTGATGATTGAAAATTTTATATGCACTAAAAGTCGAAGAAATATTTTAGAGGGATTTAAACGGAAATTTGATATATTTATAGGGACCAAAAACATATTTAACCCTATATTTTTTCACACTTTATTGTAAATTATTTATTTTAATTTTGTTCAATATATGTGTGTTTTTAAATTTACACTTAAAAAAATAATTGAATTTCAAAGAGTGGACCTTTGACAATTTTAGTAAAAAAATGAATTTTAATATGGTCATTATTTCCTCTCAGAAAATATGTATGGTCATAATTTGAAAACAAAAAAGAAAGAAAATGAAACCAAATCCAAAATGAATTTTGTTTTGCCTTGTCAAATTTAAATGCTTGTAAATGTGCATCTCTTACTTTAAAATCATGAAAGTGTATGTCATTGGGTCCACCCCTTTGCAAAGCTACCTATATTCTCTTTTTTAGCAAAGTGAGTACAAACACAAGTGCACCATCGTTTCTAAGAATGGGGAAGAAGGTAAGGACCTAAACAAAAGCTTGAGATACCTTAAAAAACATCACACTTAACGGCTCTCAACAAGTAATAAGGATAAACAAGAACCACATAAAACAAAGAGCATTACATTACATTTAATTAATTTAGAAACTATGGTAAAAGCAATATTTATATTGCTTGAAAATTATATACCCAAGTTTTAGGCTAAAACCATAAAATTCTTGTCACAATTGATTGTTCATAACCTTGAATCAGAAGTTATTTTAGACAACTCAGAAGTAATTTCCATCTACTTGGTTATTTTTCACTTGTTAATACACTAAAACTCAAGGTACGAAAACACTTTGTTATTCATTTGAAGCTTTGGTTATTGGCTTTTGTTGTGTAACTGTATCCATGATTTGAGATTTGATATTTGCTTTGCTTATTTAAACCCTTCTATTTTTCGTAGATTTTTTTGGTGGCTGATTTTGCCCTGAATCTGTTATGTGCTCTATGTTTGTGAATGAATCACTTTGATGTTTGAGGAAAAATAGAGATTGAGAAGGATAATTAACTTAAATGGCTTTGAATAAATCACTACTAGCTCATTATATATGCAGAAAGGAACTAAATCAAGTTTCAATACAACATAGGTTTGCATTTAGTGAAATCTTGTATTTGTATCTTGCATGTGACTTGATAATTCTAAATGACTTGGTGATAAGATAAGCTCAAATTTATAGTTAAAAAAAGAAACTCAAATAAGCTCTTCCTAATGCAATGCTTAAACGCAATGCTCGAGTCAAGACCATGCTTGGTTAAGATTTCAGGCAATGCAGATTACTACTTTGTCACATTCCTATGCACTCTCAATGAAATGAGCTCTATTGTTCCTTCAATACAACATAGGTTTGCATTTAGTGAAATCTTGTACAAACTGAGTACATGTCTAACACAATGGATTCGTGTTCGATGCAAAATTCTAGTGAATTAAAATGTATATGAAAGGATGATTGGTGGCAATGTGAATTCAACTTTTAACTTAGCATCGGCAATGTGAAGTCTTTTATTGGTGGCTATGAAGTCTTTTCTATCTGATATTTTAGGTTCAGCGAATCCACCATATTGTGCAATGACTACCAAAATAAGATGTAGAAACTGCAACATAAGTGTGGTATGAAAATCCACACTTAGGATTTTGAACATGTATAATCAGACATGTAGTTGCTATGCATTCTCTCAGGTGTCTACAAAGAAATCCAAATTTTTAAATTAACCTAACAGTGAAATATCAGCATTCTTACCAATTTGTCTTAACATATTTTTGCATCCAATATTGTTTAGAATATAACAGTTTCAAATTGAAAGTATTAATTACTTATTACCTATTGCTTCTTGATTTCAATAGTTTGTAACTTCACTTCAATAGTTTGTCAACAGTTTATAACTTCACATCAATAGTTTGTTAATTTCTTGATTTTTTAAATTCTTTGTAATTTCTTATTTCAGCTTTGCCATCTCTGTTCTGGGCAATTGGGTTTCGTCGTCTGGTTTCAACGTCGTTCGCAGTTCTTCAGCTCTCATACTTCACTTTTCAAGGTAAAATTTATTCATTTGAACCTTTGTATCTGCTTTACCTTACTCCTTTCTCTTCTTCATTAATTAATACCAAATTCCTTTCTCTTCTTTACTTGAAACTCATACAATCTCTCTTCATTATTTCTTTCTTTCTTTTGTTCCAAGAACAATACCAAACCCACCAATTTCAACAAAGCAAAGCAAAGATGAATAATCAAGTTTCCTTTCATTCCATGCTCCTTTCACTTGTTATAAATACCCCTTCTACCATCATCATCTTCATCACACCAACCAAGCTTTCATTTCAGTGTAATAGCTTCAATTTTCAAATTTTATTTCAGCAATGGAGAATGATGGTGTCAGAAGAATAAATGTGAGCATTCCAGATGTAGTTGTGGAACACATTATGCATAACATGGATGACTTCGAACTCAGAAACCTGCTTTCTCAGGTAACTGATTGATTTTTGTAATTTGTAACTAACTTATTTTGTAACTAATGATTATTGCATCTAAAAAACAGACACGTAAGGAATGGAGGGATATGGATTCAACTACACGGAAACACATCACAATTCCTCTAATTTACGCCTCCACTCCGGAAAAACTCAAGAAACGGTTTCCTAAACTTAAATCATTGAAGCTCAAAGGGAAACCTAGAGCAGCAAAGTGTGGTTTTATACCGGAGAATTGGGGAGGTTATGCTTCTCCATGGATTAGAATGATTCAAAATTATGATAATTGTTTGAACTCTTTACACTTCAAGAGAATGATTGTGAGCGACCATGATCTTTCAATTCTTGCGGAGAGAGGCAAGAGTCTTTTTTCTCTTGTGCTTGATAACTGTAGTGGGTTTACGACAAAAGGACTTGAGGATATTTGTCGTTCTTGCACGTAAGTAGTAACTTTTCTTCTTAAAACATGAAATATGAGAATAATAGTATTTCATAGAGCTTGATGTTGCTAAATTGTGACTTAATTTACTTTCTGGCAGAAATTTAAGAGTCCTGTTTATGGAGGAAAGCTCAGTTAGTGAGAAAGAGAATGAAGATGGTAAGTGGCTGCATGAGCTTGCTTTGAACAATAAAGCTCTTGTGACATTGAATTTTTTCAAGACTGATCTTTTCTTAAACAAAATCAAAATCAACATTGAGGACCTTGAACTGCTGGCAAAAAACTGCCCCAACTTGGCCTCTGTGAAAATTACTGATTGCGAAATCTTGGATCTGAAGAACTTCTTTCGATATGCATCTTCTCTAGAAGAATTTTGTGGAGGTTTCTACAATAAAGATCCAGAGAATTATGCTTCTGTATTACCAGCAAGGTTAAGTCGATTGGGTTTGGTAGATATTAGAAAGGATGATTTGCCAATAATGTTCCCTTCTCCTGTAGCCCAACTGAAAATGTTGGATCTTCGCTATTCAACGCTGGATATGGAGGATCATTGTACATTAATCAGATTATGCCCCAACTTGGAAACCCTCAAGGTAATATTCTAGAGCTTTATCAAGTTAAATTTGCTCACCCTTCAAATACTTGGTATGATTAATTTAATCTATTTTGGTGGTCTTCCAATTCTAGTCCTCTAGCCTTCAAAATTTATCCACCATGCATAAGTATATATATATTTCATTTAAACTGCGGTCGTAATTGCGCTGCGATCTTTGATATCATGGATAAGTGTTGCCTATGCAACCACAATATTAGTCACTAAAGCCTCTAAAAACATTATGCTGTGGTTGCTGACTGCAACTTAAAACTATGATTTCAAAATAAAATGATATGGATAATTTGGAAGGCTATGAAAACATGAAACCGTTTATTTTATATTTTAAATATTTATAGTGAACCAATAATTTTTTCCCCATGGACAGACAATGGATGTAATTGGAAACAAAGGATTAATCGAACTTGGTCAATATTGTAAGAAGCTAAAACGACTAAGAATCGAAACGGAAAATGAACGAAGGGAAGACGAAGAAGCCAGAGTTACCCAAAGAGGACTAATTGCAATATCAAATGGTTGTCCTGAGCTTGAGTACATCTCTGTTAATGTATCCAATATCACAAACCAAGTACTAATACATATAGGTACTCACTTGAAGAACTTGTGTGACTTTCGCCTCACCTTGCTAAACCACCAACAGGTGATACCTAATCTTCCACTCGACGATGGAGTAAAGGAATTACTACAAGGTTGTGTAAAGCTTAGAAGATTTGCTCTGTATCTTAGGTCGGGAGGGTTGACAGATAAAGGCCTAGAATACATTGGAAGATTCGGTGTAAACTTGAAATGGATACTTCTTGGTTATTGCGGTCAAACCGATGAAGGGCTCTTGGCTTTCTCCCGAGGTTGTCCAAGTCTTCAGAAATTGGAAATCAGAGGGTGCAAATTTTTCAGTGAGGTTAAGCTAGGTGTTGCTGCATCTAATTTAAAATCTTTGAGGTATCTCTGGGTACAGAGTTATAGCCCATCGTTCCCTCCTGGGAGTGGTTTTAAGTTAACAGCACGCCCATATTGGTTTGCCGAGATGATTTCTACCAGCCAAAATGAGGATAACAATCAGTTTCTCGGTTATTACTCCATTGCAGGACCAAGAGCAGATGTTCCACATACATTCTGCACCACCATCTGGTTGGATAATATGTTACATGTTTAGATAACACAATAGATATAAATTGTTACATGTGTTTTAGTGGCATGATTTGTAAAACATGATTTTTTTTTTTTTTGCAGTAGTAGTAAAACTCTATTATATATGTCTATTGATTGAAATGACATGAATTACTAATGGTAAATTTATGTAGAACAGTAAAGCAGAATGGAATTGGTATTTCTAGATTATGGCTAGTTATTTTTAGTTTAACTTGTGAATAAACTCATTGGAATTTGAATATGGCAGATATTGCATTATTTTCTTATTATCTTCTCTTCCTCGAATTTATGTTCGGCCATCTCGATGTTAGTTAAGTCATGGAGACAAGAATGTATATCTATGTGTATATATGGTTGATTTTAACTAAAATTTAGTTCCACCTCCAATTCCTCTTAAAACATGTGGAGGCATGGTATTCTATTACTCTAGTAGTTAATATTGACGAGAAAGTACAAGATAGATATTTTATCTTTGCAGTGTAAGTCCAACGGCTTCAACTGCTTTGCAGCTCGTAGTTTGATGTCTAATTTATCTTATATTTGAACTGGAATTCACAAAAGAGAACTTGGATACTAACATATCCTTGCAAATCACTGAAAAATTCGATTTTCTAGATACTTGTAATCACATACTCTCAGATCACTGCTCAATAATGCAATATAAATTGCGGCGGCTGCATTGGCAGCACTTTTATAATTGTACGTTACATTGGTTGTAACTGTCGAGAATTGAGATTTTAGATACAGTCTAGCTTGTAAAGCCTCACAAAAGCCTCTGTTACAGCCTATTGTCATCCATTGTGAAGCACTGAAAAGAGAGATTGAGACTTAGAATGCAGATACATATGAAAGTCAATTTCCATAATACGACAGTGACATTGCATGAGAAATAGCCATTTATCTTAAATTCGTGTCGATTTCTACTCAAGTGTTGTATAAGGGTGTATCTAGGATAAACATGCAACACAAATGATTGTTATTTGCTTCTTTTGAGTTCATTTTGTTTCCATCTTACCCGATTCTCAACCGCCCACAAAGAGATACCAGTGGTATAAACACTAAATAGGTTACATATTTACCTCACGAGACCAATCCAGAGATGCTCCTAATCGGCGTAATTGTTGCAAAATTTTGCCGCCATATGTGTTTTTCCATTCCGAAACCTGCTTTTACAAATATTCACAAGAGTTAGAACAAACAGAGAAAATATCAAACATCAAATTATTAAGAACTTTGACTGCAAAGATTATTAACTAAACATGCCTCTGAGATAAATTTTTCACGACCCAGATCATGTCTTGTGAGTTTCTTGTCATGCATTATCTTTTTCTCCACAACTACCTGCACATAAAAATCAGGGGGAGCTAGACTTATATCATAGCATGGGCCAAATTTAGAAGCATTGGATGCTTTGTTGCGCTTGGTCCTAAAACCAGAAACAATAAAAA
>Ga0228711_1012010_pt1 | contig 10775 bp, 6 predicted proteins | sample MedpolnodulmetaG_2_FD_177996 | JGI IMG/M metagenome (GOLD analysis project Ga0228711, IMG submission 177996) | Root nodule microbial communities from Medicago polymorpha collected in Santa Monica, California, United States - brown nodules | ecosystem: Host-associated > Plants > Roots > Nodule...
TAAACGATGAATATCTATGAGATTATAATGTTGTTGGTCGTCATTGTTGTTGATGTTGTCAAGTCGTTGATGTCGTACGTTGTTGTTGATTAAGTTGTTGAGTCCATGCATACTCATATAAAGTTGGGGGCTCATGCCCTGTTGAATGTTAATCATTCATAACACGTTGATTTAGGAGTTGATGCTCCAGCGTTGATTTTAGGAGCTTATGCTCCAGCGTTGATTTTAGGAGTTTATGCTCCAACGTTGATTTTAGGAGTTTATACTCCAGCGTTGATTGGTACCACATGCATATTGCATAGTCAAGTTGTTGTTGTGTTGTTGCATTGTCATTAATGTTGAGTTGTTGTCGTCGTTGTTGAATAGTTGTTGTTGATGTAAATCCTAAGTAGAAAATAAATGAAGCATATGTGAAACATTATTGATGATAAGTATATGTGAACTATTATTGTTGTTAATTATTGTTGTTTAGGTTGTTAAATTCTGTTGATGAATTATATGCTTATTATTATTGGATGTGAAATCTCACCCCTTCTGTTTGAATGTTGCCTCTACGTGGGTAACGTGCAGATAACTAGGATTAGCTGCTGATGTGAGTTGACTCTCTCATGCGTCGTCTTAAGGTCGCTCTGATACGTAACGGGATGGGGATTATTTGCTTGTTTTCCACTGTTGCGTATTATTTATGAACCATGTTGCTGAACCTTTTTGAATTAAGATTTTCAATTAAGTTGTTTACGTTGAGGCCGTAGTGCCAAAGTTGTTGAACTATGAATCTATTTTCCGCTGCAATGTCATTGAAATTTTGACAAGGTTGTTTTAATAAATAGTAACTTTACTCTATTTATATTTTAAATGTAGTGTGATATCCCGTTTTACGTCGGATACTCTGATTATTTGTATTATTTACATTGTTGGGAAAACAGGGTGTTACAATTGGTATCAGAGCAGGTTGGTTCGTCCGGCCAAGTAGTTGAGTCGCGTAGTGTCGTGTGACGGTTTAATACTGTCATTTTGTTGTCCTGATTGTTGTTTGTTGTGAAGTGAAATATTTTAACTTTTTGTCATAAAAAAACAGAGAATGAATCAATTTATACCGATTCCAAAAATAAATTTTGGTTTGTAATTAATTAAATACTCCATCCGTTTCAAAATACATGTCTAATTTTTGCAATGTGTACTATTCACTTGATTTACTTTGATCATGCTTTTTAGCTAATGTATAAATACAAATATTAACATATAAGATGTTGTTTGATTTGTCTCGACAAATATTTTCAAAATATTAAATTTTTATAATTTTTTACTTTAGATAATTAAAGATATTAACAGTCAAAATTGTGCCTAGACATATGTGAAGTAGTTAACTTGGACATGTATTTTGAAACGGAGGGAGTAATTAAACAGTACCAACTTGGAAAAAAAAAAAACAGCACCAAAATATTGAAATAAATTGATCATTAAACTCTTTGAAGTGATTGATGATTAATTAGTAATTAATTAGTATCTATCCGTTAGTGATCAAAACGTTTAAACTTGCATGAAAGCATTCCACAAGATCTTGTCCGAAAAAATTCAGTAAGACAGAGTTTTAGCCACGTTGATAGCGATGCGATGATTTGAGCATAGCAATCTACATTTACTCTTCGAGAGCACACCATGTTGTGTGTCCGCTTCTATATCAAGCTAAATTTTATATAAAAAGAGACATTAATTTTGACATATATTACATATTATGGTCAAAACATTTTAACAAATAAGATTAAAATAAATACGCCTCATCCCCGTGAGCTTAACTCATTGGTAGGGATAGCATATTATATGCAAGAGCCGAGGTTTGAACCCTGGACATCCCACTTCTCCACAATTTAATTGTGTGAGCTTTAACCACTAGACTACTTGACAAAAAAATAAATAAATACACCTCAGGCAAATACAAATGTAATATGGACACCTTTTTTTCTTCCTCCCAAAACAAAGTAGGGATTGAGATGCGTATTTTGGATAAAAATGTCTGTTTTATGCTTGCTAATATTATTTGGTTCTCTCATTATATCCCACTTACGAAAATTGTCATCCCATTTTATAATAATTTTTATAGCCTTGAACAGCAGCGAAGCTAGCACAATTTTTACGAGGTGGCCAAATAATAAAATATATTTTAAAAACTAATATATTAAACTTAATCATTAAGTAAAATATATTTATAATAATTTTTACTTATATTTAATGAAATGACAACGAAAAAACTAAAATCTAACAATAATTATTTATAAAAGTTGAGTTCTATGAAGTTTTAAGAAGTCAAATTTATCTATAATTGACACTAAAGTAAATAGGTTATCAATATTTTATTAATATCACCCTCTTTAAGCCAATAAAATTGTTTGGAGTAGCCGAATAATATATTAATGGGATAGGTACGTACATAATTATACTATGCTACCCCATCCATAGGAAGCCATTCGCCCTGGCCTTGAATCTTGATTTACTTGGCTATAAATTTTCTTTTTTGGATACTACTTAACTATAATTTTGATTTCAACAATTTGAATTTTTTTTAAATGAAGCATCACTATAAACGCACATATGTTAACGGGACGATCACGAGTTTGAACGCATGTCCCCGTAGAAGATATTTAACCTAACAGTTTGGTATTACCAATTTTGTATTTTATCATGGTTTCATTGGCCAGACCAATAAACTAACTTATAAACTTTTTTTTAACAAGCAAAAATGAATTATATTAACATCAACTGAGAGTTCTTACTAGTATAAGGTGTGCTAGAATGAACCTTTAAAGTATACAATCAAAACGAAACATAAAACATGGAAACAAAAATACTTAGCCGACGCCCATACTAACAAAAGGGCTCGACCACCACATATGAGAGTTTAAACCAAGATTAACATTATAAGCTTTCAACCACGAAAATGAATGTAACTTGACTTTATCTAACATATGGTGAATTATGGTTTCCTTAGCCTTGAAACTCTGTTATTCCGCTCCTTCTACATAGCCCAAATACAACATATCCAAATAAGTTGCAAGGATGAACGGCGAGCTCACAAACCTCCAAAGGAATGAATAAATTGAACAAGATGATCTTGTAAGGAATCTAGATCAACTAATGATATACCAGTGATATAACAAAGGGGCGAAGGGAAGAAAGGAACAAGTGATGCATGTTAAATCCATTAAAAAACATAATTGATAAGTCCATTAAAAAAAACATAATTATTTATTATCATGTTAAATTTTGTTTATAATATATAAACACTTAAATAAAAGTAAATTGAAAATAAATTTTCGCTATAAAAATTAATCTATACTATAAATTTTATTTACTGTATTATACTCCATTTGTTAATTTTACAAAACTTTGGGAAACGAAAAAAGAAAAACAGATATAGGGAGTGTGGAGGAGAATAAAAAACTGAGAGAAATGAAGATGAGCGGCGGAGTATTGTGTGGCGGAAGTTCACGCAGCAACGCCGTACCTCTGTTTCTCAACCACCGTGCAGCTTCTCTTCGCATCTCGTCTTCTTCCTCCATTCCTGGTAACACTATTATCCCCTCCCCTCTCATCTCATTCTAATTGTTTGCCTTTTTCCATTCTTCACTTTCTCCGTTGTTGCAGAGCATGTTTCTTTTGTAAAAGACGTAGCTGTAACTCAACCTCCTCACCATCTTTCACAACTCTTGACTATCTTGAAAACTAGAGGTACCATTTTCCACTTTTTTCTCTCTTCAAATTCAGCTTATTTATTGCACTCAACTTTAGAATAGTTACGAATCTGTATTTTGTGAATGTAGTTAGTTGAATACGTGTCTTTGACCACACATTATCAATATTCTTAAACGATGATCAATGAAATTACAATATGTTACTCATCAAGTTTGTCTCTCCGTCTGAATCTGTTATCAAATGCATCTATGATATGATATTATTCACTTAGGGTTTGTTTCGATGGAGGATTTAGGAGGGGAAGGCAGCGGAGAGCTTATTTTTCTTGTTTGAATTACAGACAATATAATTATTATTTTTTTTAAATCAATTAAGTGTGATTGAACTAATATATGATTATTAATCATGACGTTCTTTTCATTTTTTTTTAAAATATCAAATATTAATATATATCAAGATGTAGACTTAGGCCTTGAAACCCCCCCTCCCAAATAGACCCTTAATTTCAAATTCATTATCGATATTACCAACTTAATCTCATTCCAGTCCCTACAAATACTAGAGGGATGAACTTGATTAAAAAAATTCAATTTTAGAGATTATTTTCTGTAGCGTAGCAACTGTGATTTAGAAAAGTGGAGGTTGAACACTTTATTAGTGAGAGGACCCATAAACCTAACATGTTTAAGGTTTTGCGTAAAGATGCGATGTCAAATTATCTTTATATGATTGCTCTTGACCCAATGTGGATGATCCCCCAAACTCCCTTCGTTACCCATCATTTTGAAATATTGATAATGTGAGAGACTAGATTGATACAATCATACAATTTCAAGGACCAATTTGGGTGTTTACTCATTAATTTGGTGTATGAAACCATGCTATAGAGTATATGAACATATTTGGTTTGAAATTTGAAGTACTTCTAGGGTTTGATATTAATTAGGTGATAACTGTTTGTTATGATTTGTGTATATCAGGTGAAACAATTATTTCTCCGGGTGCCAAGCAAGGATTAATCCCCCTTGCCATTCCCCTGTCAAAAAACAGCTCTGGTAAGGATTTAAGAGTTAATAGCGCTTTTAGAACTAGGGTTTTGTTTAGATAAACAACTCAATTAAGTCTTCATCATATGAGTGCTAATGTATAAGCTATTTCTATGACAAAGTATAAATAAAGTCACACTATAAGCCATAAGCTGTTTTCATATGCTATTGCCGAGAGCTTATAGAAATATGCTGAAAACAAATTATTGACATGTCATAAGCTGTTTCTATAAGCTCTCCTAAACTGTAGCGCATATGGTTATGCCAATAGACAAACTCAAATAAGTCAATCCAATAGGTCCTAAATCTTAAACTTCTGTGGTATTGTTTATAAACTTTCTATGGTTATTTTCTTCACAGGTTCTGTAACTGCACTACTGCGATGGCCCACGGCTCCACCCCAGTGAGGCTCCATGTTCATCCCCTTTTCATGGTTAATTTATTGTTCTGAATCTTATAGTCTCATAGTTGCAAACACCTACAGATTGGAAATGCCGGTGGTGGAAGTGAAAAAACACGGAGTGTGGCTTTTAGCTAAGACTGTAAGGGAAACACTACATCATGGTGGCTATTGTTGATAATTGATAATATACACACATAGACTAATTGGCACTTCATCTTGTGTTTATTGTGACGATACTATGTGATTGAAGAATATGGCAGTCGATAATATACGTTGATTAATGCAAGTTGTTTATTTGCTTCATACAGGTAGACCAATATATTCACAGGATATTGGTTGAAGAAGATGCGAAGGACAGTCAAGAGAGAAATGAAGAACTCTTTAAGGCTTCAGCTGATGCTGGAGAAAAGCTTTATAGAAAGGGTGATTTTGCCGAGTCTGGGATTTCTAACTTAGATAGCTATCTTCTGAAAAAGGTATTCATAAATTTGTAAATTTGTATTGTTCACTCTCACAATCAATCATTGCAAGAACCTAATCTATTTTTAGGTTGGTATATTTCCTGATGTCTTAGAGCGCAAAGTGAAGCGGCATTTTGATGAAGGAGATCAGGTAATATAACTTTATAAGATTCTTTCACATTTTATTTGTTCCTTGAGCATTAGTCATGAGTCAATTGATACATATTGGATATGTCTGTGGGTGGAAGGTTTCAGCTTTAGTAACGGGAGAATTTTATACAAAGAAGGAGCATTTTCCAGGATTTGCACGACCTTTTGTGTTCAATGCTGAGGTTATGTTGAGGTTGGTAGTAGTAAATACTTTCTATTACATCTCAAATTAGGTCAAAATGATAAATGTGAACTTACTGTTCTCAACTTCTGAGGAGCTATTTTTGCTGAAAAAATCAATCATATAGGGTTGGGCGTAAAGTAGAAGCTAAAGATGCTGCCAGGGGAGCTTTAAAATCACCATGGTGGACTCTAGGCTGCATGTATAGGGTATGAATTTTTTAGTTATGACTTATGTGTAATTTTATCATTCATATTTTATATTTCTGTACTTATTCCCATCTATTTCATACTTCTTGGGTACTTCTTCCGTCAAATTTGTTTGCTTAGGACGTTGCTGATATAGCCCAATGGGATGATGAGCAAATTGAGTATATTAAGGAGAAGGTGACTGAAGAGGGAAGACAAGAAGATCTTAAAAAAGGGAAGGCGCCTGCACAGGTTTCGTATAGTGTCAACTGTTTATCGATTAAATTTTAATATAATGGCTATCAACATAAAAAATGAATGACAAGGGCACCTGCTGATATTCATGTTAATCTTTCTTATTTTCACTTTCAAATCAATTGCAGGTTGTACTGGATGAAGCAGCTTTCTTGTTAGATTTGGCTTCTATAGAGGGAAATTGGGACGACTATTTGGAACAGATTGGCAAATGTTATGAGGAAGGAGGACTTGAGGATATTGCAAAATTCATTCTTTACAAACAATAATTTACTTGCAGATTTTTGTCCATTTATAGACTTCAATGTCTTCCCTGTTTGGCGTTTCCAGTACTTCATAGTATTGGATATTTTTCCTTGAGTTTGCATTTCATTACTCCTCCAATGCCTATCATTTTTCATGCTTTACATGTAAGAATAATGACACTAACTAGATACTCGCAATGTCTCTGATTATTTGCATCCACTCACCATCAATTATTGGTATGTTTTTGCAAATTGATTAGAGAGTGCTTGTAATAAGTTTGTGTACCAGCAAGTACCGAAAGATACCTTTATGCAGTTACTCGGTGGCCTTGACTAACTAAAAACGCCTATGAATCAAAGAAAGGACATCTTATACTGTACTATGTTAATTTGAAATCTGTAGTTAATCACATAGAGAAGGTGAAATGTTATTTGGACAAATATTTTGTTGTCCAACAACATATCTATGTACGATCTAAATACAATTTCGTTTTTTATTAGTTTTCCTCTCTTCTCAAGTCAAATCAATAGTTATAAGTGGTGTATTTTGTACATTGTCAATTTTTAGTTGTTCAAATGACGTTCATCAAAGTGAATTATAGCTGGTTTGAACTGGTGGTGCAAGATTTCACTTTGTCATGCAAATCATATTTTGTATTTTGTAACGTGTGCACCATTGTTGTTTTGGCATATATACAAACCAGATGTATAGTATCATGGGAAAGTCATTATTAGTTGAATGCGAGAAATGAAAATGCTATGGACGATCAACATTACTCTACATAAAATTCCACTTTGAGCAATCTGGAGTAATTGGATTTTAATTTTTGGGAAATACTGTTTATAGCGAACAATGACCTAGCGAAGGTTTCACGAGAAGTGTTTATTGAATACTTTTCCTAATCTATAGCAACTACCTCCCTTGTATTCCGGTCAGGTAGACATGTTATTGGTTAATTCTTTTTCGCTTTCCCTTGGGGACAATTTCCATCGGGAGAAATAGCATTGCTATTTTGGTTTTGGTTTAAGTTTAGGAAAGCATCATTCTTGATTGAGTATAAAAGACATTATTGTGAGTACACTTTCTTTCTCTTTTGGTTTTGGTTTAAGTTTTGAGTGATTATCCGTTCACTATGCAAAATGATCCTTGCTATTTAATTGATTTACTTGGGATGCTCGTGTATTTGTTCTTTTCGGAAATATATTAAAGTAATGCAACTTTACAAGAGATTGAGTTCTTGAAATATGTATAAGTTCAACAACACAGTGACCGGGTTCTTGAAATTGTTCATACTTTTAGCATCTATACCAGTAATTGGAGCAGGTATATGGATGGCATCAAGGCCAGGAACATCACAACCTGTGGAAATTTTCTCCAAATCCCAGTTCTTGTTAGAGGATTTTGTAATGTCATTAGCAAGCTTCATTGCTACAAAAATATTTGGTTTATCTAACTAGCTTGTTTCTCTGGCAGACCAAAACAAAGTGGATTGTTTCTCTTTGTGATCGTTTGTTCAAAGTTTTCTTATCCTATTGGAGTACTCACATTACCTTCTCATTTATTAATTTATCTAAACCTTAGTACTCACATTATTTTTCTTCCACTTGTTTCATGTGAAGAGAAGAAATTTTTTAGTTTGTATGTATGCAATAAAGTAACAAAAATAGGTATTTTTTGTGTGAAATTGATCAGTGCTAAGTCATAGTTGTGTTGTGACTTGTAGTTGTAGGTGATGAAGTCTTCATGTAGACGGAATTTTTTTGGATTAGTATATTTTTTTCTCCCACAAGACTTTCCAAATTGATAGTGCCTACTTCTATATTTGCTGTTAAACAACAATGACAAAAAGAATGTAACGATGTTTTGAAACAGGAAGAAATCCTTTGGTACCAAAAGTCGAGGGAGAATTGGGTGAAATTGGGAGACCGAAACACAAGTTTTTTTCACACTCAGACACTAGTGAGGAGAAAGCGAAATAAGATCTAAGGTCTCTTTCTTGAAAATGGTCAATGGAGTACTGATGATGCTATCCTCCAAGCAGAAGCCATAAATTACTTTGAACAGTTATTTGAGGTAGATCACTCCACTACTCCAAATACTCTATTGGTTAATGACATGCCTCGTCAAAGTGAACAATGTAGAGATTCTCTTTCAACACCGGTCCTTAAGGAAGAGGTGAGGAGAGTCGTGTTTAGTATGAAGTCTTATAAAGCGTCTGGCCCTGATGGTTTCCAACCTATATTTTTTAAACATTTTTGGGAAAGAATTGGTGATGACATACGACATCTTGTGCATATCGCTTCCAATATGGGTACTATTAACACTTCAATTGCAGAGACATTAATTGTCCTAATTTCCAAGGAGAGTAATCCCCAAAGGTTAAAGAATTTTAGACCCATCAGTCTTTGTAATGTCATTTTTAAGGTAATCACAAAAGTTTTGGTTAGTCGCTTGCGACCGTTTCTTGTTGACCTGATAAGCCCTCTTCAAAGTAGCTTCATCCCCGGTCGAGGTACTATTGATAATGCCATCCTGGCCCAGGAGGTTGTTCATTTCATACATCATTCTCGTGCAAAAAAGGGCTCTATTGCGTTCAAAATTGATCTTGAAAAGGCATATGATAGGCTTAATTGGGACTTCTTGGAACTCACTCTCCATGATTTTGGTTTTCCCCCGGCAACTATATCTCTCATCATGAGTTGTGTCCGATCTAGCAATTTGAGTGTTCTTTGGAATGGTGCCAAAATTGATAATTTTACTCCATCTAGAAGTCTACGTCAAGACGATCCTTTATCTCCTTACTTGTTTGTTCTTTGTATGGAGAAACTATCTCTTAGTATTCAGCAGAAAGTCTTAAGTGGAATATGGAAACCTATACAGGTATAATGACGTTGTTGACAAAGTTTCAAAAAGACTAGCTACTTGGAAAGGAAATATCTTGAATAAAGCAGGACGGGCATGCCTAGTGAAGTCTATCACAACAGCAATTCCCATTTATACCATGCAACTTCACTATCTTCCTACTTATGTATGCAACAGGTTAGATAAGATGGCAAAGAGTTTCCTTTGGGGGGGCGATGGGCACTCTCAAACTTGGAATCATGTTAATTGGAATATGGTTACAACCCCTAAACGCTTTGGAGGCCTAGGTATTTGTGAAGTTAGACTTACTAATTTAGCTCTGCTTGGTGAGTTAGTGTGGAACATGCTTCATAATAAAGATAAATTGTGGGTGAAAGTTCTTCCCATAAATACATGGGCAACACGTCTTTATGGATGAATAAGAAACATAATAAACCATCAATCACTTGGCGCGGTATTCAACATGCCATTACAAATTTTGCTGTAGGATATAGTTTTCGTGTAGGCTTCAGTGACTCATCGATTTGGAATATTGACTGGACACAACTCGGTCCCCTCTGTCAATTGGTCCCGTTTGTTAACATTAGTGATTCAGCTATGTGTTTGAAGGATGTGTGGGAGGATGGTATGTGGAACTTGCAAGGTCTTGCCACTATGATACCAACCGATATTGTTCAATATATTCATCAGCTTCCAGTTACTAATAACTTGGATGTACGACTTACAGATGCGTGGACTTGGAGGCATGCAAAGAAAGGTGAATATACTTGCTCGAGTGGATACTATTGGCTTCTTCAACAAAATAGAGATTGGAATATGATTTGTAACATGAATTGGCTTTGGCGCCTTAAAGTACCATCAAAACTTCAGCACTTTCTATGGATTTGCTTTCATAATGCTCTCCCTATTAATGCCCGTCAGCATCATTGCAACATGGTAGCTTCTCCAAGCTGCACTCGTTGCTCTTCACCCATAGAGGATATTCTTCAACGTTTACGTGATTGTCCGCACTCTAGAGAGCTTTGGCTCCGCTTGAATATGAGGCGCTATAATAATTTTTTCTTCGAATTTGATGTCAACGTTTGGCTTCATGAGATGACAAAGGGTACTTCCGCTATTTTTTTTATTACAGGAGTATGGTATGCTTGAAGTTGGAGAAACAATACTATTTTTTATGATCAACATTGGCGTATTTAAGATGTGGTGCGAAAGACCTTTTTGTTACATGATGAATGCATTTCTTACTATCCCAATCTTGATTTGGACCTACACTCATCACGCCTCTTAGCTCAT
>Ga0228711_1012014_pt1 | contig 10773 bp, 6 predicted proteins | sample MedpolnodulmetaG_2_FD_177996 | JGI IMG/M metagenome (GOLD analysis project Ga0228711, IMG submission 177996) | Root nodule microbial communities from Medicago polymorpha collected in Santa Monica, California, United States - brown nodules | ecosystem: Host-associated > Plants > Roots > Nodule...
CCTTCTGAAGCTTCTGAACACAGCTTCTGAAGATGATTCTGGGTTCGCTTCTGAACGCCCTTCTGAAGCTTCTGAACATAGCTTCTGAACTACCATCAGAACGTTCTGAACTAACTTTCTGATCTTCGGAGTTAGTTTCCGAATTCAATGCCCTTTGATTTCTTGTATCTTGGTATGATTTAAATCTTGTTCCTGTCTTAGTAAAACACTCAAGAGCACAAGTTAAATACCAAGGAATTAATCAAAGTCCATTAATTCTTTAATCATATTGGTTTGTTATCTTTAAAATTAATTAGGGATTTTGCCTCAACAGTTTATGCCGTTCAGATTCTATAATCTGAACTACAAAAGATTAAATTGCTTATTAAGAATAAATGAATGACTTTATATTATATTACTCCATATAACAAACTTATAGTAAAGTACAAGTAACATTACTCTAGGGTTGTAAGTTCTCCATGAGATAAACAAAAATGGGTAAAATAGTTCCTTATAAAACATTTTGCATATGGAATGGAAGTATTCAAAGAAACTCATGGTGCTATGAATCTATGTTGACATGGAATTAGTAAACCTTAAATTTAGTCTCTAGACTATCATTCTCTCTTATTTGATCTCTAGACTACTATATGAATATATAATAAGTAGTCTTTAAACTATTATTAATTTATCAAATTATTCTCCTAATTTCTTTTTAAAAATAGAAGAAGAAAAAAGACACTTTATGGACGAATTTGATGAATTAAAAATAGTTTAGAAACTACTTATTAAATTTTAATAGTCCATAAACAAACTAGTGGTAGTTTAATGAGCAATTTAATAGGTTTATTTGACAAGGAATTGATGTTGTATAAAATGTGCAAAGAGTAATGTGGTAATGCTAAAGCAACTTTAAGCACTTTGGTGGATCATGAAAACAGACCAATCATAAATATATCTTTAGAATGTGTGGCTGTTTCTTTTACCACATTATTGTTTATTCACATGCTTTCATTGAATTTCTAGTCACCTCTATGCATCATCCTATGAAATTATTACTACAAAAGTAACTTTGTATGAGTGATCTTCAACACACTTATTCAACCACATATTTATGTGCCCTTATCTAGTCCCATTCCCACCCAAAATGGTAAAGTATGTTTCCTTTTATAATTTAGTTGTTACCCTTTTCTTCTTTCTCAAAACAATCATACATGAAGTTAAGCTTATTTGAGCCATAAGATACATACAGAAGAAACCCAATTTAGCAAACAATAGAAGTCAATTATCAAGGTGGGGGGAAGTGTAAGATATGGTCTACTATGAACCAATACTTGAAAATCGCTCAATATTGTCGATAGTAGAAGTTCAGTGTTCTCTATATTTTTCCGATTGAGAAATTGATTTGATCGATGTTAGGTCAACGAAAACGAGATAATAAACATAATTTGAATTCTGATTAATGTTAATTCGACATTGATCGAGTCACTGTTTGAATCGTGAGAATAAGTAATACCATTAGTTTTTACCAGCGCTGGTCATTATTAGAATTTCAAACGATTTTCAAACATCAATCCACCGTAAATTATATGAGACACTTCTCCATCCCAGAAATCGCCTACAAATAAAGGAAGGAAAATAATGTACGGTATGCATTTGTAGTATTGAAACCAACAAATGTGGGGAACATGTGGCATGATTTTAGGAATTTCTGGGGATAATGTTTGATACTGTGAGGATTATTGTAGGGTTCTATGAGATTTAAATTAATGTGACGAAGACATAGTTGTATGTATCAATAAATGACAATAAAATTTTGGTAATTATTGTATATTGTTGATAGGAGATTGAACCCTTGAATTAGACAGCATAATGGTTTATAAGAGACCAAAGGCTATGTGCAATGCATAGTCATGGGAGTGAGGACAAAAGATGTAAAGGTCAAGTAATTATGAAATAAATATGTTTTCAGTGTTAATAAAATGAGTAAATTTTGATTATGGTTTTGTAAAATTTTTGTTTTCTTCCCACCATTTTCAAATCTAAAATCATCATTATTTTGACTTAAAAATAATGATATTATTTTTCATCTATAATATTCATTTTAGGTCTCAGATTTTTTTAGGGAATTGATATGCTAACATGACACCACAACATTATTAGGGCCACATGACTTTTGAAAATTTTCAAAAGTTACATGCACGATGACAGAAACTAGAAATATTGATTTCAAATTTTGAATGGATGAAATGAAAGAGAGATTAAAAATAAAATTTGTTTAATTTACAGGATCATGATCAATAATACATCTTCATGTGCCTTTTATATAATTTTAGTTTTTAAATTAATCTCTTTTTTTATGGACAAATTTAGTCCCACATGTTCTGAAGAGGCAATTTGTTGGAAATTTACAATGAAACATACAAGTAACAGGTGTGTCATAAACACAATCTGATGCAAAAATTGTACCATAAAATCAAAACTTTAAAAACTGATAGAGAAAGCTACCAACATACTAAGGTCAATATTATTACTCTATTAAGGCTAAAATATAATGATCTATTATCTTTACTTTAAGATTAAAATACCAGATTGTGTATTATTACATAAAAAACATGTAAATCTTATATGTTTCAAAGTATTATTCACAAAATAATAATTAATATGCTCTATTAAACTTTGAAAAAAAGAGTAAATACAAATACTTTGTTTTACAAAAAACGACAAATGAAAAGTATGAGAGAGGGAGTATCCACTACCTTGAAAAAGAAAGTATTTTTTTTAACAAAGAGGGCCAAAGCCTAAAAAAAGGAAAAAACTACAAAATTACGCTAACACTTTCAGGCATGCAAGCCTCTCGATAAGTCGTCAAAAAGGAGATTCTAGAGCTCTCTAGATGGAACCTCAAGAACGTTCACATTATACGAACTCTGGTTGAGACTAAAACTAGCTAGCCAATCAGTGCACCTCTTTCCTTCACGCCAAGTGTACTTAAAAATAACATGCTATGTAACTTTAAGAGGTCTTGGATACGACGAACCAAAATAGGGGTATTGCCATTAAACTTACAATTCCCTGTTACCATATCAATCAAAAACTTAGAATCAATTTCCACTATAAGATTGGTGTATCCTTGTCTTCTCGCCATTTGCATTCCTGTATACATTCCCCACATTTTAGCATGAAGGGCGTCACAAGCTCCAATATTTTGAATATACCCTTGTAGCCATTGACCATCCGAGTCTCGAAAAAGATATCCACATTCCGCAATGTTCATTGAACCCTTGTAAGCTCCACCACAATTAAGCTTGATCCATTTCCTATGCGGATGCTTCCAACCGATGTAAATGGTCTCCTTTTTTCTACGCCTTCCAGTCAAACCAGTATGCTCAAAAATCTCAATCTCTTTCACCTTCCTCGTGATCAGCAAGAGTGGATCATTTGGGGTGCCAGAAGCTCTCTTAAAAAATGGATTTGTTTCACCAAGTCCAAAGGTGCCAACATGTCACCATGAAAATAGATTGTCAACTTTCCTCTTGCTCCCCAAAGTCTTGGTTGTTTAGATTTTTGAAGATCCAATCCATGCAGGCAAGAGAAGTAAAAAAGTTAGTAATTTGAATTGACCTAATTAAACTGAGCCAGATACGGGTTGTATGAACGCAATCCCTAAGTGTGTGGATAACGGTCTCATCCTCATTCTCACACATAGAGCAAGTAGGCGAAACACCCACTCCCCATTTACTTATACGGACATTGTTTAGAAGACGACCATGAGCCGCAATCCACATGAAAGTTTGGATCTGATGAGGGCCCCTTATTTATATAAAAAAGAGTGCGTAGAGGCTAAAATATTAATTAGTTATATATTTGTGTATTTTTCGTGCGAATCAGTTATATTTTGCATGCAACTATAAAGATTAATATATTGAATCGGATAAAACTGTAGTGAATGACAAAACTATTTCTTAAGAGTATATATTTATGTCTGATTCTTATTCTTTATTGACATTTAAAAATTATCTCTTTCAATTATAATAATTTATATTATTATTATTATTATTATTGTTATAGCTATTATCAGTATTTTTAGTTTTAAATACCATTCTTTAGGTTTAAATTATGTTATTATCACAAAAAAATATTTGAATAATTCTTATGTACTTGCTTCTCACCGTATATGTTTGTCCATTGCTCTCTTTCTTTGTATGGGTGTAATCATGCATGAGTCCCAATTTGGACCACAAAATTCAAAAGGCTAAAAAGTGGGGGGAGGGAGCAAGCTTTCAAAAGAATCTAAGACTGCCAATACCAGTCTGTGCTTCTCTCAGTTCTGCTGGATCAATGCATCTTTTGAGAGAGTGAGTGAGGATAACAAAATCAATTAATTAAAGTAACAAACAAAGGAAATAAAAATATTATAAAGTATATATATGCTGCCAATAATTGCAAAAGAGATATTTTCAAACTTCTTGTTTTTGCATTATTCTTTTTACAGTGATAACAAATAGTTACAAATATTACCATTATTGTTAAGATTCTTTTCTTTTACTTGTTCAATTTCAATATGTTATGAGGTTATTCTTGTTTGGTACTAAGCTTGCCTCTAGCCCCGTAATAATTTCATAAAGCTAAAATCTCATCCCTTTTTTCCATCGTATAATTATATTTGGTAAATAGTGTTAAATGACTAAGATTTCATCCCAAAAGTAAACTTAACAATGAGGGTGTTTAAACACATTTTATACATCCAACAATTTAAAAACTTGAGCAAAACATACCACAAACACTTTTAATACTCACCCTCATGCCAAACATGAGTCTGAATTCAATTCTCACATTGCAATCTTTATTCAATTAGGATAGAAAGAAAAACAACTCGGAGGGGTGATTTTTGGGTCAAAAGTGACCCTAAATCACCCCTCTGATAAGAAAAAGAAGAAGAAAAAAGGTGACAGCTAGGGTTAGAAAAGGAGAGAAGAACTTTATTATATTCATTGACCATCAACTGAGCATAATTGACCATATAATTTAATGGCATTAACAATTCAAAAAAATCCAAAAAAAAAAAATTCAAATTATTATCAATTTTTTTTTTGTTGTAAAAATATGATTTATATAATTGTTTATAATTAAAAGAATTACATGACCAAGGATGGATAAAAGCTGGATAACACATATGGTAAAGGTACAAAAAAAAAAAGATATAGTTGGAGACATGATAGTGTAAAATGATAGATGATGTTGATTGGTGAGTGTCAACATGAGACATAGATATAACTTTTTTCACCAATTTAATTAACTTTTTTCATTTGTTTTCTTTAGCTTTTATCTGCCGACAGAAGCTCTGAGTACCATAAAAGAGAACACTCAGAATTGTGTGACATGTAACACCAAACTTGCTTCTGTTCTTTTTCACACCCCCTTCTTCTTCTTCACACCCTCCTATAGACATGGATGTTTGCAACAATGTATCAGTTTCAGGAGAGTTTCAACAAGAGTTTTCCACCATTGATGACCTTTTTCCTGCTCACAACACGGTTAGTCCATACACATATACATATACATATATAAATACACATGCATGCATATATTTTGCTAATACTTTATGTAAAAAATGGTTATAGAGCTATATTTTTGTATTCATAGGTTTTGGTAATATTTTAAGTTCATAAGGATTGTAGCTTTAGCTTTTTTTGTGAGTGAATGTTTATATAAGTTGTTATTACTTTATAAAGTTTAATGCTTTAATTATTCTTGTAGTACTACTAAATTTTGATTTGATTTTTGGCAAAAATATATAGTTTGCTAGTACTTTATGTCAAAAAAAAGTTTGTAGCTTTAATGTTTTTGGTGAGTAAATGTGTATACATATTAATTTCTATTTTACTTTATAAAGTTTGTAGCTTTGATAATTTTTGTTTTATTGTATGTATGTAATGTAAGTGTTCTATTGTTGTTGGTACAAAATTTGATTTTTTTTTTGGCAAGAAAAAAAAGTTTTCTATTGTTAGAAGTTTTTGTTAAAAAAAGTTTGTAGAGCATTAATTTGTGTATGCATAGAATTTGGTAATACTTTAAGGTCATAAAGATTGTAGCCTTAATATTTTTTTATATATAAGTTTCTATTTTACTTTATAAATTTTGTAATTTGGTAATACTTTAAGGTCATAAAGTTTGTAGCTAATAAATTTTGGTTTTTTGTGGCAAATTTTTCAGGAAGTGGATTTAGGGACGGAGTGGTTGTCAGTGTTTGTTGAAGAATGTTTTTCAAGCAAACCAAGTTGTGTCATAGCACCTTCTTCTAATGTTCAAATTCAAGAAAGTACAAACACAAAACCTTCAAGCACAATGCAAAAACCTCAACAACAAAATCAATCTTATTTGCAAAATTTTGTTGTTCCTGGAAAAGCAAGAAGCAAAAGAAAAAGACTTTCAGCTCCTAGTACCAAAATTTGGTCACATTCACATCTTATAAGTGATGGTAATTTGATTTCAGATCCTCCTTTGTTGAAACAAGCTTATTGGTTAGCTGATAGTGAACTCATTGCTCCGAAAAACGAGCAAAAGGTCTCTGCAATTGCGTGCGGAGACCAGAAAGAAACAAAAAGAAGGGTGAAGAGAGTGGTAAAAATGGAGAAAGAGAAAGATAGTTTTGAGGTAGGAATTATTCAAGTTAAGAATAGTGAGAATGTTAATGATGATGATGAGGAACATATTCCAAATGCAAGAAGGTGCACTCATTGTTTGTCACAAAGGACCCCACAATGGAGGGCAGGACCATTGGGACCAAAAACACTATGCAATGCATGTGGTGTGAGGTACAAGTCTGGTAGGTTGTTGCCAGAGTATAGGCCAGCAAAGAGTCCTACTTTTGTTAGCTACTTGCATTCAAATTCTCACAAAAAAGTTCTTGAGATGAGAATGCAATCTATTAAGTAGTAATTAATTAGTGATTAGTGAAGTTGGTTTTTAGTTTATGTTATTTTCATGTAGACCAAAAGATGGGATTTAAGGACAAAAACATGTTTTTTCATGAAAAGTATGATTATGTAGCATGTTTAGATTATTAGCGTTCCTAATCAATTTTAAGAGGAATTAAATCATGGCTTCATATTTAAAATGATGTTGAAATACAATGCAACTGTGATTGTTAGAGTTCTTGATATTTTTTGGGCCAAACTCCCGATATTTTGATGATTGCTCAATAAGCCCCTTAAATTGTTCAACCTATACATCTGATGACACTTTTTGTAAGTAAAACCTGATCGGATCGTAATCTCTAATGGTTTTTTTTTTCTTTTTGAAAATGTGAGCGATTTGAGGGACTTATTGAAAAATTATCCGATATTTTTATTTCAACCTCAATCCAAATTGTAGCAACCAATGCTACAGTTCTGGTTTTTGGGTTCAGATATGGGCCCAATGGTTAGAGAGCTGCAATCAGTAGTTGAAGCCCAGTAGTGAACTTGCACACATTTGAAGAATGTTGTTCCCACATCAAAGGATGTTGGGAAACACCGTTAAAATACCAAAATAACTTCATCGATAGTTAATTGCTGATGAATTTTAATTGACAATAGTTAACTGCTGAATAAAATTGGGGTTAAATTCATCATTTTATGGTGTTTGCCTTCACAAAAATGTAAACAACAATTTTCCACACATTCTCTCTTCCAAATTTAGAGTGTAAGGTTTAAACAAACGAGAGTTTTTTTCTTTCTCTCTTTCCAACCTCCTCATTTTTAAAACGTACTCTCTTCTGAATTTATCCATCTGAAAAAAGAAAAAACACGAGATATTTTAGATTTACCTATCTGAATGCGGAAAAAAACCCGGGTTTTCCCTCCAAATTGTTAAATTTGGAGGGAAATGGTTTCTAAGAAAACTACAGAGTTAAAAGTATCCCTCTTGAAGAATAGTACTAAATCTTTTGGATTGATGTCTACAAGTCTACAACAAGAGCTTTATGTGCCTCCCCTTTGGGTCGGACCAGACTACTTGATACCTATCGATCATATCGTCCGCCATATAATTAGGGAGAGAATTTTCCGACCCTAAACATTTCAAATATGCATATTAAAAAAAACACAATTTCATGCCGTGTAGAAGTATACTTTCGAATAAATTTTGCCGTTTAGAAGCATGCTTTCGAATAAATAAAGTGTCTAGAAGTACACTTATAGAGCTATGTGTGGGGTGAGAAAAGTTGTTCCCCGTAATCATATGACTACAAAGCCCAACCCAAATAATTGCATTGGTTAACCTGGTCACACCTATTATTATGTTCATTTTGATGACACTCTTCCAAATTATTGAAGTAGAAAAACAAGCAAAGCATAAATCCATACAAAATCTGAAAGTAAAATAGAGCTTTTTGTTAGGATGATGCTAAAATAGAACTATTAAACATACTTTGGATGCAACTTCACGTAACTGAAAAGTCATAGGTTTAAGTCGATCTATTCTCAAACCCTGCATATGCGCAGAAGATTTAGTACACCAGACTGTTCATTTGAAAACACTTTGGATGTACATCTCTAGAAGATATATACTAACTTGTGTGTATACAAGATTCTTGATGTCTAATTGATGACTAAGAGTTTACTCCCACAACTGGTCTAATAGATCAAAGCTTTTAGAAATAACCTAGAGTGTCCTTGGAGAGTCTCTAATTATTATAATGAACCATAAAAATAAAATAAAATTGGAAACTGATTTGGTAATTTTTTTTAATAATAGAATAGATGAATGATGTAGTACTGTCTTAATAAATGTCAAATAAAGATCCCACATGAAGAATCAGTATGATAATTCCAATACATGTGGAGACCATAAATTGTAGATCACAATAGAAGAAGTCAAATGTATAAAAAGGACAACCCTTCAAAATAATATATTCAAGTCTAAAAAACTATTTATTAAATGAATCTTCAAAACTATATCTTCCACACCATCTCCAAGTACAAGATCTCATTTATATATATTTAAATATAAGTCACAAACATCACCTATAACATGTGTACAAGAAGAAATTAACCTAACACAATAGAATCATAGGTAATATACTAAAAAACAAGAAAACAACAAATGAAGGGAACAAAGAAGAGGATGAAGAAGGGTTAATCTGAATAATAAAATCACAAGTAGGAGTTGAAATATTATTTGTTGTAAGCATAGCTAACCCTTCAAAATTGCAAGCCAAGTCATTTTGATTTTGCACTTGATAATACATATTAAATGCATATGAAGCATTGCCATTAGCATCCAAATTGTTGCAAGATGATCCATATCCAAGAGGGGTGCAATCAGCAAAAGTGCAAGCGTAATTAATATTATCTGCAAGGCTGCTTAAATTATTGGCATTTGGATTAAACATGCACCATTTTGGATCAAGATAATGCACATCTTTTGCACCAACCAATAATTTATTTTGACCATGTTGACTTGAAACATGCATTGGAAATTTAGGTTTACCATCAAAACTAAAAATTCCCCAATGTCTTTCAAAATTTCCTGGTTCAATGGATTTTGCATCTTCATCAATTAATCCAAATAAATAAACTTCAATGTAACCTTGTCTTCTTGGTGTACCTTTATTTGATGCAAGCCTAGGTAAAAGACCATTATAAAATCTTAATGCATTTTGAATATTTGCATTTTTGTCACCATCTGTTGGCCACCCTACTTCACCAACAAAAATTGGCATGTTACCAAATCCAATTGATTTCAATGCTGAGACTAAAGTATCAAAATTTGCATCAAAAACATTTGTGTACAAAATTCCATTATCATTTATAGGATTTGATACTCCATCAAAAAATGCATAGTCAAATGGAAAATTGTCATTTCCATAAAGACTTAAAAAAGGGTAAATGTTGACTGTGAATGGTGCATTATTTTTGCTCAAAAATTGAACTATTTGTGTCATAAGTTCACTTAAATCAGGCCTAAATATTCCAGCTGATGGAACATCATTGTTTGAATCTGGAGATTCATAAACATCAGCATTTAAGGGTACTGTGGCCTTAATCGAGTCACCTAATCCAACTTGATTTAGGGCATTTTGAATGTTCATTAGGGCAGGGAAGGTTACATTCAAGAATGAATTGTTGTATGATTTCAAAAATGGCTCATTGCCAACTGCTACATACCTGTAACAATAATAGTGTAAAGATGGAATGTATAAATATGTGTTTAGGAAACAAATAATTGTATGGAAAAAAAATCATATGAAAACCTAAATATATGGTTTCATTTTTCTCCCTGATTCACACACAAATAAATAAATTTCTGACAAACAATATGCAGGAGCTAGGGTTAGAACCCCGACACACCGCTTATTCATCTTAAAAATATGAATTTTTAATCGATATACTATTTGACCTAGAAAAACTCATCTATGTACATAAAACTATTTAAAAATCTCATCATATACAAATGACTTTTATTCAAAATATAAAGTACTTGAGAATATAGTTGAGTTGAGTTCACCAATTAAGATCTAGTTTTGTTTTTATAAAAGAAATACTTGAACAACTCAAAAGAGACACAAATACAAGTACCAAGAAAAAAAGAAAAAAAAATCTAACTTCAGAAATTGTACAACCTGAATCACTTTGCTAAGTTTCCTCTTCATATTTAATATTTTTATCTTATGTGATCACCGTCCATGTCAGAACAAAAAGCATTTACCATTGGCCATCCATATCAAGAAAATGCAGAAATCCAAAGTAACTAGTCAGACATAAATATATATACTTCCAAAATTCCATATCACTCTCTTTTTTTTTTGGT
>Ga0228711_1012015_pt1 | contig 10772 bp, 9 predicted proteins | sample MedpolnodulmetaG_2_FD_177996 | JGI IMG/M metagenome (GOLD analysis project Ga0228711, IMG submission 177996) | Root nodule microbial communities from Medicago polymorpha collected in Santa Monica, California, United States - brown nodules | ecosystem: Host-associated > Plants > Roots > Nodule...
TAGCTACATATGTCTATGATAGTTTTGCAAAGGATGAAGAAAAGATGAAGATTCAATGCCTAGATCCATGATGTCTCAACAAATCTTGGGTTGAATCTACTCCTAACTACCTTGCTTTGTGTTTCTCACTCAAGAAAAGCTCTAGTCTCTCTCTAAAAACCAGAAAAATATCAAGAACAATGTAATAATATGTTGGAAAGAGAAGAGAAAACTATTTATATGGGCTACTTTTGCATGATTTCGCTAATAGCCAAATATTTCGCTATTAGCGAAATGTATAGAATCTGCCTCTGCACCAATGGAGTTGCTCCACGTGTCCCTTATCCACTTGAAGTTCCTGAAGTTTGCTGATGACTTTGCTGATAGCGAAATCTCTCTGATGCAACTTCGTTAATGGCAAAATATACACTAATAGCGAAGTTTGGCCTTCTGCTTCTGAACTTCGTTGATAACTTCGCTAATGGCGAAACTTCACTGGAATTTTGCCAACTATTTCGCTAATGGCGAAATATACGCTAATGGCGAAAATTGGCCTTCTGCTTCAGAACTTCGCTGATGACTTCACTGATGACGAAACCTCACTAGAACTTTGCCAACTATTTCGCTAATGGCTCAGATCTCGCTAATAGCGAAATCTTGTGAACTTGGTACATTTTTATCCTTGCTTGCGTTTTCCTGCATAAAAAGGGTTGAGTAAGGCATGTAAAGCATAAATGGTAAAAGAACACAATTTGGTAGCTTTTCCTTAGATAACATGCAGAACAAGTCACTAAAATGCCTAGATTAACAGATAAAATGTGTTACTTTTGAACACTTATCAATGAGCTACTCACAACCGTTTTAGCAGCGCTCCAACTATCTAGTAGGGAAGACAAAAGTATCAATGCTCGTACCTCATCGTCAAATTCGATACCAACTGAACTTAATTGTGTCGTGACAATATTAAGTTCATTGATATGTTGCGCTACTGACGCGCCTTCTGTCATCCGAAGCGTAAACAACCGCCTCATCAAATGATCTTTATTTGAGGCTAAAGGCTTTTCATACATGCTAGAAAGAGCCTTCATAAGACTAGTTGTGGTTTTCTCTTTTGCTATGTTAAAAGCAACATTTCGAGATAACGACAATCGCACAAAACCAAGTGCTTGTCTACCGAGAAGGTTCCACTCATCATCCTTCATCAAATTTGGTTTCTTTTCTGTGAGAGGTTGATGTAGCTTTTCTGATACAAATAATCTTTGATCTGCATCTTCCAAAAGCCAAAGTCCACACCGTCGAATTTTTTAATTTTCACCTTTCCTTCGTCTGCGGCCATGACTCCCACTTGAATCTAACTTCCTCTGGATCTTCTTTGACAATTTTTGTGAACCACTATGCTTTAGAACACCTTCGTGAACAAATTGGTAACACCGACCAATTTTTGCACTCTTCACAAAATTACTATTCACTAAAATCACTATTCATGTGAATAGTACTTTTGCAACAAAAAAAAACAGAGATACTGAGCCAAGCGCTCTGATACCACCAGTTGTTAGATAACTACACAAAATTTCCCCATAATCAAATAAGTGAAAGTGAAATAAATGCGGAATAATAACACACAAAATTGTTAACGAAGTTCGACCGATAATGACTACTCTCTGGACTGCTGCAGATCTCTTTAATAAAAAGGAAAATGTATATGTTTAGAAACACTCACAAACTCTCACAACCCACAACCCAATTACACCTAAGAATTTTCTCTAAAATTCTCCCACTGAGTTTTTCTCTAACTCTCTATTGATGTAATTCACTCACTTTACTTCTGTTGTTGTGCTTTGCTTCTGATGCCGAAGCCTCTATTTGTAGATGCAGGAAGCTGCTTGTTCTTTCATGTTCATACAATGTGAACTTGTGATGTTCATGTGTGAACAATTGATGCACCGTTTTTTTACTACTTGCTATGCTTTCAAACTTGGTTTTGACACAATTTGAAATTACCACCATATGCTACTATTCATATAGCATGCTAGTAAATCAAATTGGTTGAGAAAATATTTCGGTGCATTTACTGTGGTTGGACAACACACACTATTCACCAACAAGGTTGGCTCGTAAGCTATCGCGAGAGTATATAAAAATAAGTTTAAAATTTGAGCAACTCATTAGCATAACTGCATAAACTATTTCATAATTTATTTTAAATACATAACAAAAATGTTTGTCATAAGATAGAACTTATATATGCACATATATAGTATAATGAGCTTTAGGGGGAGGTGTTGTCTCGTATCCATGGAGCTCTCTAAAGAGGGACTTCATTAAGATTAGATGCTATTTAGTGATATTGCTTAATTTTTCCTCGTTCTATTGATTCCAGTTAAGAGTTTTGACATGTATGAAAATCTCTCGTTGTAAAATAAAAATAAAAATAAAAACAGAAAATACTCATATATTAGAAAACTTTTATTTACAATATAAACTACTATATGACAAAACTAACAAAAGGTAAAACAAAAAAGAACTATACACTGCTAAGGACAATGCTACTATGATGGGACTAGAGAGAGCTTCAATCTTTTCAGTGTCTCCAAGGGGACTAGAGAAATCCCTAATAGCTTCATTTCTTTCAGTGTCTATGATGGGACTAGAGAAATCTTTAATAGCTTGAATGCTTTCCTTATCTTGGAAAGAACTTGAGGGTTCCTTGTGGAGTGAATTTGAAGATTCTTCCATGGCAGTACTTTCATTTTCAACTGATATCTCCACAACCTGGAAATCCATGATAACAAACCATTTCATTTAGTTATGTCAGCAGCAAGGTCTTCAAGAAAATTATGCTAAAAGAGGGTTCTTCAGGTTTTTATATATTCATTATTGTCAGTGCCATTTAAAGACCAAAGAAAATCCTAATAATGTTTCTTTCTTAGTGAAAAGGACACCTTAAAGTTCTAACATATTCCCCTATTGTATATAAATCATAATAGTTTCTAATAATAGTTCTCAAGGCGAGAAATTTAAGAAAATCAAACACAGGAATCTAAGAAAAGAGTAAATATTATATAGAACCTTCTTCTCATGTTCGTCGTTAGAGTGATTGACACTTTGTGAAATGATTGATGCTTTCTTAAGGTTCTGATAGTCAACGAGAGCTTTATGTCGCCGCCAATAGGACTGCATATTTTTCGTTCCTAAAACTTCAGGAAAAACAAAAATGTTTTGGAAAAACATATTAACATTACAAGGACACAGATCTAACCTGAATAATAGTTGATGACCTAGTTTGCCTTATATGTCTGAATTTATCACGGGCACATCGAGCAGCCATAGCCTGAAAAACTGACTGTAAGACAACGACAGAAATCTTTATTTCAGAGTAGCATTTTCTGGCTAATCTTCCACGTGTATAGGCTTGAATTTTGATGGCAGCTGCTTTCCTCTTCATGTGATAATATTGTCTCCGTGCCAGTTCTCCTAAAAATCACAAAAATAAAGTATTTCAGGAATTTTTTTTTTTTGAAAAAGCTAAAATGTATTTCAGGAATATATTGATTGGATGAATGCTTGTGGAATTCTGTATGCAGAACTTCTTAAATCTATGGTTCGGTGTCCTATTGAACCTGTAGAGAGAAAGAAATGAAGAAACTATTCCAAAAAAAAGAAATGTCAGGGAGGACAAAACTATAAAAATCCTCATGACTTAACCATTTCATTACGAACACCATAAGGACAGTTGTAAAATACGAATATCGAACCTCTGCAAATAGACTGCACAAAGATAGAGGACTTCCGCAGTGTAGTATATGTTTTCCGACTAAAATGAGTTTTAGTATGCTTTTGGATAATTGTTGCAGAGTTGCTAAGCATGTATGCTCTCCGAGCATCCAATTCTGCCATATGACCAGCTCTTAGGAATATTTTTGTTTGCCCTATCTGGAAAATTAACTTAACACGATTATGAAAAGTTCGGTTCACCATACAAGAGCATCTTGCTAAAAAGAGTTTCGGTTAACATATGTGAGTTAGAACACACATTTTTCAGCATGTGCAGTTTACATGCCCCAATCAAATGTGTAAGAACCAGAAAAGGATTTACGAAAATATCACAACAGCAGAATCTAAACGACAGCAAGTTTAATGTTACAGGATAACAATTTTTAATGTTTTTAAATATTAGATGGTAGTAACAAATTAAATTCAATAGAATTCCAGTTCTACCTGATAACCTGTCAGCCCAATCTTCTCTAAAATCATTTTGCACAATTCCTTTTCTTTGAAGCTGCACACATGCAGATAATTTTCAGGATGGGAAACCCGGTAAATATCAAAGCAGAAACCAATGGTATCATGATATTGGATAAAAAAAAGCTGTTAAAATCATACTCCCTCCGGTCCTTATCAAAAGAAGCAAAACCAATGCAATCATTAATCATATAACTTTTTGAATATTTTTACAAATATACCCTTATAGAAAAGTGTTAAACATTAAATACACTCGCTAATATTAAAAAAACAAACATTAAATGAAGGGTAAAAAAGTCTTTTAAACAATAACTAGAACTTAAAAGTTGTGACATTTTCTTATAAATAGGACCAATTATTTTTTATGGAAATCTTATAATAAAGACCGGAGGGAGTACATAGATACTACCTCCGTCCCAAATTATATGTTGCTTTACAATACCAATGAAGCATTAATGTTCCTTTTCTTTCATTTATCTTTCCCATATCATTTATTAAGGACAAATTTGTAAAACAACTCATAATATCTCTTTCCCACAAAAAATTAATTACATTTCTTAATACGTGTGAAATGCCCAAAACGTCATATAATTTGGGACGGAGGGAGTAAAATTTACTACAAAACACTATTGATTTGCATGCAGATAAAATATAATTAATGTTCTTCTTAGAATTTGTGGTTGGGCCTAACTCAACCCCATAAAACCAGCTTGTGAGGTGAGGATTGCCCCCACTTATAAACACGTGTCCAAGCCATCTCTTATCCAATGTGGAACTCTTTAACAGTTCTAATACAACAGTATTGAACCATAGTTAATGTTTTCTTTAAAGTAATTTCTACTTAGACATTTCCATTTTTACAGATAAGGATTCTCCATTTTTAGATGGGTGATGGGAATAGACCATCTCAAACTTAAGATATTTCTTTTATGCTGTGAAACTTCATATCCAAAAAATTCTGCTTCAAATCCTATTTTGCCTAACTTTTTAAGTTGTTTTTGCAGCAATTTATAAGATTCCCTGCAAAGAAAATTACCAAAGGAAGGAGCTACGAAACAGCTTTGGCTAAAATAAGTGTTAAGTTACACTTACCTCCCTAGAAGAATCTCTGGAGCAAGAATGCCTACTTGAGTTAAAAATTCATGAAAGGTCTTGTGAGTGGGGAATCCAGCACATTTTATTCTCACTGCTTCAAGAACACCCTACAATATCAACAACGAGGATAAATTCTACAAACGCTAGTTCAAAGAAAGCAAAGGCTATTGGCACTTGTGGTTGCTCATTCACATTCAGAACACTACTTTAATAGCAAATTATCCGTTATTAAATACAATTAAGATTTCACTAAACAAAATCATTATTTAATTGAAAGAAATGTAGGAACAATGTTAGTAAGTGGAATGTGAAGAGACAATGGAAGAATATGTAGTCCAACCCTGTAAGCAATAATGTCAAAACTCAATTTCAAAATCTACTTACACCAGAACGTAATTGATGCATGACGTTCATGTTCTCAAATATCCCAGGTTTTAATAGATTATTTGGCTTCACACATCTAATATAGTGGGGCTCTGTCAGATTGAGCGCTTCCATCAAATGTTGTAGTTGTAGCTGCACAAATAAGTACAAGTATCCACCTTTCAATTGTGGTAAGGCTTATCAGATAGTATATTTTCTTCTTAAAAGGTAAAGAACTATATTTTAGATACCTTAAAACGAGAGCCAATAGAAGAAAACTTAGCAGATTTTGCTGTCTCCTCAGAAAGTGGAGGAAAAAGGTCTGATACAAATGAACATTTGGAAGTACTTAGCATGACTTGATGCTCAGGAACAACATAGTCTTTGTTTTTATCTATGAAAAGCTCAGATTGATACTGGACCTGAAAAGAAGTAGACAAAAAATAGACTAACGCAAAAACCATAGTGAAAATGGTATCTTGCATAGACACAATGAAGAATCAAACTCACCACCCCTGCATAATGAACAACAGTGAAGTCTGAGCGTGCCAATTTTGGCTTGATGAAGCGTTTGTGATCTTTGAATGTCTGATAAAGCTTTGTTGAAAATGTTTCATGAGTTGATTTGGGAAACATGCTGCATGCAGACAATGATCATGTCAATACAACAACAACAACAAAACAAAAAAAAAACTGAAAGAAGTTTAGACCTGCATATGAACAATTTTGCAAAAAATCATTAATTACTCAATAGGATGAATTATCAGAAAACAATCTTAACATAGTTTACGTTTGATTTTAGGAAAAGTTACTAGTCAACAAGAGACCAAAACTTACACATTCTCAAAACCTGAACTCACGAGAAACAGTAATGGTATTATTGATTAAAAAGATAAGCAATATTTCAGGAAAAAAATCCTCTCTAATCCCACACCTAAGCTCTACAGAGAAGGGAGTATTTTCTCTCCACCCAAACCTCTAATCGAAATACAAAATGGGTTCACCTTGCCATGCTCTCTCCTTAAAACTATGTTGCATTCCCCCAACTAACTACCACGTCATCAATTCTTCTCCAACTTCCCTATTACGTTTAGTTGTTGGGTTTAGGCCAAACTTAGTGTCTTATCACTGCTTGCCACTAGAAAAACATATTTGTCTTAAACCTGAGCTTGAGACGTTGACTACGAACATTGAACTCTTCCTCCCATAGAGCTTCTTCCACAACCTCCCCTCCCCTTTCCACTGAAGTAAAAACTGACTAACAGAGTCTCTTCCAAATCAGCAAAATAAAGTTTCCCCAGGCAATTTCCTTTCAGCATACAAAGACCATAGATGTTAAGATAAAGTGGGATCATGCTGGTTGTTTGGTAATATACAAAGCCATTAATATTCACAGAGAACACATTCTTTGCCATCTAGTCATCTTCATTTTCTATAAAAACCCATGCACTGCTAATTGCCAGTTTAATGGTAAGTATCCCTCCAGGAATTTTTCCTACCAACAACCCACCAGAAATTGAACCAACATGCACTTAAAATATCCAACAAGGGGATTTTCACTTCCTTCTCAACTTCCCAAAAGAGAAAAATAGTTGGTCTTCGGTCCAATGCACTGGCTGAAGTATCGATAGGTCAAGATCCTGTCTTGACACCATCGTACTTTGACCTACTGTCAAGAAACGTATTGTCGTTCTTTTTCATTTTGCCAATGATTTGGTCATTTGCTCTTTTCTTCTCCCATGACCGTCCTTCGTTTCCTCTTCAGCTTCTCCAGCGAATGCTAAAAATTTTGCTGTGTGATGCAATCTCACTTTGGTTCTTTTGTTTCGAGGTTGTCAACACTCTAAAGACAGCCACCGTGCTTGTCTCCTAATCTTTTGATCACAGCCACACCAAATGACTTCCAGTCTAAATCTAGGTTCTTTTGGCACCATAAATGAAACCAAAGCATGGCTAAACCTTCCATGCACATGAATAATCAATGCAACTATTTATATAAGTTAAATTCTTGCTCCTTAGAGAACCTTTCAGTGCTAACGATCAACCCAATTGGATATGTCCCCGTAAAGTCTAGCAACTCCACTTTCTTAGCCCAAATTTCCTCCATCTCTGATCACAACTAAGCTCCTTAAAGAGGAGATAACTGTCACTATACCTAAACCTCAAAGGTTCTAACCGAAAATACATAATGAATCCCCTCCTTTTGATGCCCTCTCCTTATAACTATATTGCATTCCCCAAACAACTGTTGCATCATCAATTCTTCTCTGATTTCCCTATAACCAAAGCATGGATACAACTGCCATACTCATGAATGTCCACTGTAACTCATCGTCTGAGTGAAATTCATGCTCCTCAAAGAAACATTCAGCCTAACGGTCCACCCAAATTCGATATGTCCTCATAAAGTCTAGCAGCTCATATTACAAAAGAAAACCTCTTAAAATCCAACAGATAAGCTCCTCAGAGAAGAGGTAACCTTTCTATGCCCAAACCTCTAATGTTCTAACGGAAAATACAGAATAAGTTCCCCCTTGTGATGCGCTCTCGTTATAACTGCAGCATCGTTATTTCTTATCTGACCTCCCCATTCATCTTAGGTGTTGGGCTTAGGCCCAAACTCAGTATCCTATCACATTCCTTCACCTTATACGAATAAATATCAAATCCTATATTCCAATTACTGCCAAATATCAACTCAGAAAATAGAATGCATGGTAAAGTTATGAAACTTAGTCTATCACTTGGTACGTCGGCCTGATGACATATTAAATTATATCTAGCAACCCCAAAAGTCCTCCCATTTCTCTAATCTGCTATCTCTTTTTCCAAATATACAAATACATACATGGTATATCAATATAAGAATTAAGAAGGGGAAAGAATGTGCATACCAAGTCTCATCAAGCAGAGCAATTATTCCACCTGGTTTCTGCAAAATAATAAATTTGTACCATGTGTTATAACTTTCTGAAAGCAGATTAAGAGGATTAAATCTATTCAAATTCCAAAAGAAATATACTACAGATATTAAAAACATAAATTTTACAGAGAAAAATCATGATGTGAGAAGCATTTATCACAAATATAAAGCACGGATACAACATGCCGCAGACACCAGAATATAGCCAATTTAAAAAATTATAGAACATGACACATCTGTAATAAAACACATTTTCATTTGTATTAAAAATAGTAGAACAAATTTCTTTAAGATAGGCAATGGAAAAAAAAATGAAAAAAGAGTGAAACCAAATATTTTAACATTGAAAACCCTCAAGATGTAAAAGAAAAACCATAAGATCTTACGATCAAAAAAAGTCTCCACCATCCCGTAGAATTACAATGACTCTCTTCATACAAGAGGATTTCCGTCGTTCTTACCCAACTAGGAAGGTTTACAATATCCCTTCCAACTCCCACCAAATATGGTGGAAATCTATAATCAAGACTCTCTTTTGAAAAGGATTATCATTACTCTTTCTCACTCTACAACTCTTGATGCCCTTAAAGTAGGCATGTGCTGAGCACCAAATGGATCAAAATTTGGGATGCCTATAGATTATTGAAATTTCATACTCAATAATATCTTTTGTAATTTTCACTTGCATACTTTAAATACAAAATGCATAACAAAGCACGCAACTCACAACACATGTCAATACTTCATTTGATTTGCTGCTACTAAATGATTGGAACCTAATAATGTTCGTTAAGCTTTGTACTAAATTTGAGGAGCATTTGGACGAGCTTATATAGATTTATCTTATCTTATGATACAAACACTTGTATCTTATCTTATGATATAAACACTTGTGGAAGTGTTACTAGATCCTACGAATATTGTTTAAACATAAGCACTTAGGAATAAGTGCTTAACTAAGGTTTATACATAAGCTCTTACCCAACCACCCCCTTGGTAGTGCTCCTTGCACTAGAATCTGGGTCAGTAATTTTGTCTCGTTTCAAAAAGGTTACTAAAAAATACACGGGTACAAATTATATTTTCATAAGTTCCACCAAGAGATACTAAGCCAAAATCAGTTTGTAGAAACCTTTTCAATGAGATCTAGCACATCTTGATTCTCTACAAATTCTAAGTAGCTCCAATCAATCCCTTCTTTTGTGTATTCCTCTTGCTCCATCTTAAAAACGTGCTGCAGGACATCATCAACATCAGATTGCATGCCAAGATAAAAGTGACAGTTGAAATTGTCAAATATATAAAAAAATAAAAATAAAAAATAAAAAACTAACCTCATACCTGGTTGAAGTGCTGCTGCAGCTTTTCATTCGTAAAATTAATACAAAACTGCTCAAAACTGCCAAGAGTAAATAAATATCAGTTTGGGTTTATCTTCCTTGGTCTAAGGTGTACCTCATTAGAAAGGATACACCAATGACCCTCTTTTATAGACCGTTGATTCATTATTTACAAAAACGTGATCAATTTCAATCATAACAATTCACAATTTTTTATTATAATCTGACATTTATCTATAAGGGAAAGACTTGTGATCTCATTTTCATGGGGGAACACCGTATATGCTGTCAGGCTTATCTTATTTATACAAGTTACCAAAAGCAAAACTTGTACAAATACATCTGATCTAACTCAAAATGTCAATTGTATTAAGGGATAAATATTATATTGAGGATAAGGGTGTTCAAGCAACTTAAGACTATAAAGAAGCTCGGGATCAATAGGGACATTGAAGATATATAAATGCACATATATATTACCAGGAATGACTGAAGGAATGTTGAATGTGTGAGACCCTGTTTAAGTGTGTGTTTGTCTGTTTCTTCCTAAATTAGTATGCAAACATAATAATACAATAGTAAGATCACAGATTCACTGTAATATGATATATTCTCACCTATTAGTTTGAAAGCTTTCAAAGCCATATATGTCAAGAACACCAATGAGACATTTTGAGTTACTATCCTGCCCAATGGAGATATTAATTTTCTGGACTAACCTGGACAAACAAAAAACAGATGATTGTAAAAGACATTTTTGTTTACTCTTTCTATGGTTGAATAAGAAACAGTTCAAACTTAAATAGCAATGATCAGACATTTCACACTTT
>Ga0228711_1012016_pt1 | contig 10772 bp, 9 predicted proteins | sample MedpolnodulmetaG_2_FD_177996 | JGI IMG/M metagenome (GOLD analysis project Ga0228711, IMG submission 177996) | Root nodule microbial communities from Medicago polymorpha collected in Santa Monica, California, United States - brown nodules | ecosystem: Host-associated > Plants > Roots > Nodule...
GCACTTTGACCGAAATGCCAACTTGTGACGCCAGGTCCGGCGTTCCCAGCCCCGCGGCGATCACCAGTCTCGGGGCCGAGAGGGAACCCCACTGGCCATGGGCAGTGAACATGCCTCCTTGGTGCTGAACCCTGCCGACACGGTGATCACGAAGAATCCATCCCCCATGACGTCGGATGGCGTTTATAAGGCCCGAATAAAGCCTCAGTGGCTCAGCGAGCCCGTCAAGCGGGCTGAAGGAACCGCCAGCCACGCGCTCACCGAGTCGCACATTCCCGAGCATTTGTTGGAGATCGGCTCGATTGAGAATGTCATGCCGATAATCCGCACCGACGCGTCGGGCGTATTCAGCGACTTTCTCGGCATGGGCCGCGAATTCCGCATCTCCGACCGAGAGATAGATCTTCCCTTTGAGGTCGAAGGCCGGATCGATCCCGGTCTGCTCTCTCAAGGTATCGGCGAATTCCGGCCACAGCCGGCTCGACGCGTATGAGAGCCGAAAGTACGCAAGATTGTTGAAGCCCTTGTTGGAGATCGAAATCATTCCGAAATTGCCACGGCTGGCGCTGAAACCGGAATCCTCGGCATCGAGGATCCCGACGCGTGCGCCCTCAGCTGCCAAACCATAGGCGATGCTGGCTCCGACCACTCCCCCGCCGACAATGAGCACATCGGCCTCGTGTTGATTGCCATTCGTCATCGGTTCAGCTTGCGTTTGAGCACGGACACTCTCCTCGTTGCGAAAAACAATGCGTGAACAAATCGGTGACCGCTAAAGCACTGTCGGCGGAGGAATCGATTTACCCTCTCAACTATGGCTGCTTGGTCAATCTGTCACTCATGATAATTGATATTCTTAAAAACACACGGTCAATGCAAGATGATCCGTAAATATATGTGAATATATATTTTAGTCTACATTTGCATCGGTTGACAGAGGCAGCCGCCCAACGTAACTCGTTACTGAGACGTTCATGCTGGGAAGGGAATCATGACTGTTGAGTTTTCCATAGAACGTGCGCCGGGCCTTGCTCCCGGCAGAAGTTCGGCGTCGTGTTATGGCGGCTTGGTCTGGACCGTAGCGACGGCGCTCGACAAAACCCTCGATCTCAAGGGTCAGATTGCGGCGAGCTTTGAAAAGATCGAGCGAACGCTTGCACAGTTCGGAACGGATAAGCGCTACCTGCTTTCCGTTAACGTCTTTTTGTCTGATCTGGACAGTAAAGCGGATTTCGACGTCGCATGGAGGCAATGGGTTGGTGACAATCCCGACCACTGGCCGCAAAGGGCCTGCATGGGTACGGTTTTGTCACCCGGAACCCTGGTCGAGATCGCCGTTGTGGCCGCAAAGCCAGATTAAGCGGGCGTCTAGCGCAGGAACGCTCGCTCGTTCACCTTGGTTTCGTCGGTGCGCTGTAGCCGGAAGATCTCCTCGACAGGCGCGATGTCCTTATGAACGTTCTGCACGCCGCCATCGGCAATGATGCGCCGGAAAGCCGTTTGCATCGCTGCGGTTGCTGCGCGCACGCCGTAATTTCCGTAGATCACCATTCGAATATTGCCGAGCGCTTTTATCCTGGAAGCGTCGAGCTCCGGATAGGCGTTCGGAACGACGGTCAGCGGCACATTGCCGTCCCAGGCCCGCGCGAAGGACTCGATCTCGGAGGGATCCTTCTTTTTGGAATGGATGAGGATCATATCGGCGCCGGCGGCTTCATAGGCGCGAGCGCGCTTTAGCGCCTCCTCCTCTCCAAGGCCGGCGATCAACGCCTCGGTGCGAGCGATCACCAAAAAATCCGGATCCCTACGGGTATTGATGCAGGCCTCGATCTTGCCCTGGAACTCCTCGATCCGGAGCAACTCCTGGCGCCCGCCATCAACGAGACTGGTCACCTTGGGAAAGGTCTTGTCCTCGATGACGACAGCCGATGCGCCGGCGCGTTCATATTCGCTGATTGCGTGGATGACGTTGATGGCATTGCCGTAGCCGGTGTCGATATCAGCGACAATCGGCAGCGACGACCGACCGGCGATCGCACGCAACATGTCGAGGTGTTGCGTCATCGAGATCAAACTCATGTCGGGCACGCCATAGAGGGCCGAGAGTTCGAATCCGGAGGCCCACAAGCCGTCGAAACCGGCTTCCTCGGCGAGGACCGCCGAAAGCGGACTGTGCGTTGCCATGATGTGAACGAGGCCACGCTTGGCCATGCGTTCACGCAATCGCTTTGACTTGCTCATGGGTCTGTACTCCTTCGGAAAGCGCGACGCAGGCGGCGAGGATGCGCGAGCAGGCGCGCTCCAGCTCTTCGACCGACGAGGCATAGGAAATGCGAATATAGGGCGAGGCCATGAAGCCGCTGCCCGGCACAACGGCAACGCCAAAGTCCTCGAGGAGATACATGGCGAAATCCATGTCCGATTCGATGACCTTGCCGCTCGCCGTCAACTTGCCAAGAACGCCGGCACAGGAGATGAAAACGTAGAATGCTCCTTCGGGTACGCGGCAGCGTAATCCGGGCATTTGTCTCACCCTGTCGACGACCAGATCCCGTCGTTTCTTCAGTTCCGCAACAAAGGTGTCCAGGTAGTCCTGGGGGCCGCCTATGGCCTCGATGGCAGCGTACTGGGAAATCGAGCTCGTGTGCGACGAGGTCTGTCCCTGAATGGTGTTCATCGCCTTGATCAGAGCTTTCGGGCCGGCACCATAGCCGACGCGCCAGCCCGTCATGGCCGTAGATTTTGACACGCCGTTGACTGTCAGTACTCGCTCGCAGAGGTCAGGCGCAGCTGATACCATTGTGGCAAACGGCATGTCGTAGATGAGCTTTTCATAGATGTCGTCCGAGAGCACATGCACATGGGCGTGCCGGCGTAAAACCTCGGCGAGAGCGGCGAGCTCCGCCTTGGAATAAACTGCCCCCGTTGGATTGTTGGGGGAGTTGAGCATCAACCATTTGGTTCGCGGCGTGATCGCTGCCTCAAGTTCCGCAGGCCGGAGCTTGAAGCCGTGGCGTTCCGCAGCTTCGACAAGCACGGGCTCACCACCTGCAAGCCGTACCATGTCTGGGTAGGAAACCCAACAAGGCGTCGGGATGATCACCTCGTCCCGCGGATCAAGGCTGGCGAAGAGGGCGTTGAAGACCACCTGCTTGGCACCGCAGCCGACGGTGATCTCGTCGATGTCGTATTCGAGACCGTTGTCAAGCTGCAGTTTGTGCTGGATGGCCTGGCGAAGTGGCTTGACCCCGGCCACGGCCGTGTACCGCGTCTTGCCATTGCGGATCGCGTTGATGCCGGCAAGCTGCACGTTATCCGGCGTCTCGAAATCCGGCTCGCCCTGGCTGAGCGTAACAACGTCGTTGCCTTTCTCGCGCAGAGCCGCAGCCCGGGCGGTCATGGCTTTCGTTGCAGAGGGGCGAACGGCAGCCAATCGTTTAGAAATCAGTGTCATGGAAATCTCCTCGCCGACCCCTGTCGGCCGATCGTCTTGCGAATCCTATCCAGCAATAGTGGTCTATCGGCTAGACGAATCGTGCCGCAGGGATATGACATCAACAACCGTTGGTATCGCAGAAAGTGATGATTTCTATCGCGGAATTCGATCTTAACCTTCTTCTGCGGTGACAGAGGTCCGGCACAATCGTGCCAGCCACCGGCAAAATGATCGCGCCAGGACGATGTTGGGAGTCCGATCGACCACGTAGGCGCGATATTGCATTCCGCTCGGCGTCTGGGATCCCGGAACGATCTGCAAGACGCCATCCCGAACAAGCCCGCTTACGATGATCTCCGGGGCCACGAGCAGGCAACGTCCCGTCGTAACCGCAGGCAGCGCCAGATAATGATGGTCATAGCGCGCGCCGAGCTGGATCTGACCGGGACTCAGATCCATCGCATTCAGCCAATTGGGAAGGATGTCCGGCCGTGAGGTGATTGTGAGGATCGGCATCGTCCGCAACGCCCCCGCCCCTTTCTTTGCGACATGGCTTGGCGCGCCGACGCAAACGAGCCGTTCTTCGTGAACGTCCCAATGCGCGCCGGGTTCGGCCAGATCGAGGTCGCGGGTCAGCAGAATGTCGAAACCGTCATGCGCCGCCGGTGGCGCCATCGATGTCATAACATCAACGAGTGCGCCACCTGTTTGAGCGCTGAAGGATTCCAGATTGGGAATCAAAATCGTGTAGGCGAACGTTGAAAGGGACGTCCGGACAACGATGCGGTTTGAGGCTGATTGCTGACTTCGCCGCATGCGTTTCGCTGTGAAACAGACCGTATCGAGCGAGTCGCCCACGACTGATACGAAGGATCGCCCAAAATCGGTGAGTCCGCTGGTGCGGCCTCTCCGGGCGAGGAGCTGCTCGCCGAGATAGTGTTCAAGCACCGACAGATGCCGGCTGACTGAACTTTGTGTGGTTCCAAGAGCGCGGGCCGCACCCGACACCCCGCCATGCCGGGCGATCATCACAAAGGCGCGGATGGCGTTCAACGGGACGTCCTGATCCTCTTTCGACACGGACGGGCTCCTACAACAACATTTTTCGTTTCAACATCGTCATAACCGACGTGCCCCATCGCAAAATACGATACCTGTCACGTCTGTGTTGCAATGCACCTCTATTCGGTCACCTAGCGAAAAAAGGCAAACAAATTTCGCGAGGGAGCCAGTATGAAGTTCTTAATCGCAAGTTTTGATGGGTTGCGGCCCGACCTGATTTCCAAAGAGCTCACGCCCAACATTGCGCGCGTCCAAGAATTGGGTGTGACACTTGCCCGACACAATACGGTTTATCCGAGTGAAACGCGCGCTGCCTTCCCAAGTCTGGTCACCGGAGCGGCTCCCGTCCGGCACGGCATGGTCGGAAACAAGTTCGTCGACCGGAAAAGTACTCCCGAGCGCTACATTGATACGTCTGACGCCGTTCTGCTCGATCGGTTAAACAAAGAAAGCGGCGGCCGCCTGATGACGACGCCGACGCTTGGTGAGCTGTTGGCGGCATCTGGCAAAAGCCTGGCCGTCCTGGCGACCAATACCCCGGGGACAACCCGGCTTTTCCATCACAAGGCGGAAGATTTCGGTCATATCCGCCTTTCCGGTCATTTCCCGGAAGCATGCACGCCTGAAGATGTCCTGGCTCAGATCGAAACCGAGTTCGGCAAACTTCCGCCGGCCGCGGCACAGGGAGAGCCGGACTATTCCGGGCAGGAGTGGATCACGTCGGTTTTCCTCAACTACGTCTGGCCACGGCTCTCACCAGATGTGGCAATCCTCTCCTACGGCGAGCCGGACACCACCTCGCATTTCCACGGTACCGGTTCCGCGACCACCCGCGAAATCATTGCCTATTGCGATGCCCAGTTCGGTCGCGTGCTCGAGTGGTGGGAAGCAGAGGGATGCTCGGCCGGTATCCAATTGATGCTTGCATCCGATCACGGGCACATCACCGCCCATACCCGTGTTTCGGTCATGGATGATCTGAGGGCGGCGGGCTTTGCTCCGGGACGTGCGCCAGACCCCGATGTCGACGTCGTGGTCGTTCCCGGTCAAGTCGGCGCTCTTTATCTTCGGTCAGTGGACCAGGTGTCGCGGTTGGTCGAGGCAATGATGGATCAGCCCTGGTGCGGTCCCATATTCACGTCGCCGCGCAATGAAGTCGAGGGTATTGCCCCCGGCAGCTTTGCCAGCAGCCTCGTTCTTTGCGACCACGATCGGGCGCCAGACGTCTATTTCGCATTCCGCGCCGACGATGGCATCGACCAGTTCGGTCTCGGCGGCGGCACCTTCTATGATAACGACCGAATCGCGGGTCTTGGCGTCCACGGCGGTCTGCACGCCAAGGAACTGGCCGCAGTCGGGATCGTTGCCGGCTCGCATTTCCGGGATGACGGGAGCGTGTCCGCAACCCCCTCAGGCATATGCGATCTTGCGCCTACAATTTTGCACGGGCTGGGGCTCGCCGTTCCCTCGACAATGACAGGCCGTGTGCTTCGCGAAGTTCTCGCCAGCGCGACACAGGACAGTTTTGAGCCCCATGTCGAAACGGAGGAGTTCGAAGCTGGGCTTGGGTCGTTCCGACAGACGCTTCGGCGCAATGTCATCGACGGGACGGTCTATCTGGTGGGCGGTGCTGCCTCCAATGATGCGACCGCGACCCGCAAGCTCGAGGCCGCCGAATGAGCGCGATCACATTTGACCGGATCCGCAAGTCCTACGGCGCAACCCAGGTATTGCGCGATGTGTCGCTTTCGATCGAGAGCGGCGAATTCCTCACCCTGCTCGGCCCTTCCGGCTGCGGAAAATCGACACTCCTGAGGATACTGGCCGGTCTGGAGCGACAAGACGGCGGCTCGGTTCGCATCGGCGAGCGCCTGGTCGACGATCTGCGCCCCAAGCGCCGGGACGTCGCAATGGTGTTCCAGTCCTACGCCCTCTACCCGCACATGACCGTCGCCGGGAATATGGCCGTTCCCCTGCGGATGCGCCGGCTGAACTCGTGGCAGCGTCTGCCGCTTGTCGGCAAGCTCTTGCCGGGCACACGCCCTACTCTGGCAGAAATCGACTCCGAGGTCTCAAGGACTGCAGCCGCCCTCGGTATCGGTCACCTATTGGCGCGCAAGCCAGGCCAGCTCTCCGGTGGACAGCGCCAGCGTGTTGCCGTCGGTCGCGCCATGGTCCGCGAGCCAGCGGTGTTCCTGATGGACGAGCCTCTCTCCAACCTCGACGCGAAACTGCGCGTCCAGATGCGGGCCGAAATCAAGGAGCTCCATAAGCGGCTTGGCGTCACGTTCATTTACGTGACCCACGATCAGGCCGAAGCCATGACGCTGTCGGACCGAGTGGCGGTCATGCTCGACGGCGAACTGCTTCAGGTTGCGCCGCCCCGCGACATTTATGCCGATCCTCATGATCGGCGCGTCGCTGAGTTCATTGGATCTCCGAAGATCAACATGCTGGACGGCGCGGTGATCGAGCGCGGCCTGATGGCGACGTCCGGAGCGAAGCTATCCGTGCCGGAGTCCATCGCTCCCGGTACAAAACTCACGGTCGGCATCCGACCGGAGGCTTTCAGTCTGATCACCAAGCCTGACACGCCGAATGGGATCGAAGGATCGGTGCATCTGATCGAGCATATGGGCTCGGATCTCTTCGTCCATCTCGTCGTCGAAGGAATGAATGAACCATTGATCGTGCGGCTCCACGCCGAACGGGCTTCTCACATCGAGTCGGGCCACAGGCTGGTCGTCGGCGTAAAGCCAACGCAGATGATGCTGTTCGATGAGGCGGGCCGTCGTTTGCAGGCGGCTGCGATCAGTGAAAACCGTGTAACGCCGATCCGGGAAACTGCGTGATGGGAGACGTCATGTCCCTTCCCAACCGGAAACGTGAGACGCGCCAACGCGGCGTCTCCCCGGCTCCGGCGAGCAGTCGCGCGGCTGGACTGAGCGAAATGATCACTGCCTGGACGCTTGCCGGACCGGCGCTCGCGCTGCTGATCATGCTGTTCTTCCTGCCGGTTCTCGCTGTGTTTGTGATTGCCCTGACCGACTGGCAGTTTGGCGCCAGCACGCTTTCCTTCGTCGGCACGGCAAATTTCGAAGAGGTCTTCGCAGATCGCGGTTTCCGCGCCTCGCTCTTCAACACAGTGGCCTATGTGGCCATCGTCGTGCCAGGTACGATCATTCTCGGGCTGGCGGTTGCGTTGCTGATTGAGAGCGGCAAGTCCTTCCGGGCTTTCTACCGCGCTATACATTTCCTGCCCTACATGGCGACGCTGACGGCCATGGCGATCGCCTGGGAGGCGCTGCTTCATCCGACCATCGGTCTGGTCAATCAGACGCTTGCCGGCCTCGGCCTGCCTACGGCGAACTGGCTGCGTGACGAAAACACTGTGCTGCCGGTCCTTGCCGCCATCGGCATCTGGCAGAACCTCGGCTTCGCGATGGTGCTGTTTCTGGCGGGGCTGAAGTCGATACCGCAGGACCTGTACCATGCGGCTGAGGTCGACGGCGCCGATCTATGGCTCGACCGCCTGCGCACCGTCACTCTGCCGATGCTCGGCCCGGTCTTCATGTTCGTCTTCATCGTCGTGGCCCTGAAAGCCTTCGAGACCTTCGATACCGTGCAGGTTCTGACTCAAGGTGGTCCCGGCCACGCCTCCGAGATGCTGCTGTTCACCCTCTATCGCGAGAGCTTCCAATACCTGCGCACGGGTTACGGCGCGTCGGTAGCGGTTGTCTTCCTCATTATAGTGGTTGCGCTGACGCTGATCCAGGCCCGCGTCATGGACAAAAAGGTTCATTACCAATGACGACCCGAACCTTTCCCGCTCCGACTGCAATCCTTCGTCATGCGGTTCTCCTCGTAACAGCTGCGCTGATACTGGCTCCATTCGTGTGGATGGTGTCCCTTTCGATCAAACCGCCCGGCGAAATCTTCCGTGCTTCCTTTTCGTTCTGGCCGGAGCAGTTCTACGGCATCGAGAATTACTCCAAGGCGCTCACTGAGGCACCTCTTCTGCGCTATATGCTCAATGGCGTAATGATTTGCGCATGCATCCTGGCCTTGCAGATCGCGGTCTGTGCGCCCGCCGCATATGCCCTTGCCAAGCTCGAATTCCTGGGTCGAGATCTGTTGTTCGCCTTGGTGTTGATTGCTCTTCTTCTGCCGCACGAGGTGTTGGCACTGCCGCTCTTCATCCTCGGATACAAGATCGGCATCCTCAACACCTACGCAGCGTTGATCTTTCCGTATGTCGTGTCGCCCTTCGGCATCTTTCTGTTCCGGCAGTTTTTCAAGACGATCCCCGATGACGTCGTTCATGCGGCCCGGCTCGATGGGTATTCGGAGCTCGGCATTGTCTGGAAGATCATGATCCCCATGGCGCTGCCAGCCATCATCGCCTTCGGAATATTCTCGGTAGTCAGCCACTGGAACAGCCTTTTCTGGCCGTTGATCGCGGTTCGCGACCAGAATCTCATGCCGCCTCCACTCGGCATCATGGCCTTTAAGAATGAGGAAGCCGGCAACGAGTATGGTCCCCTCCTGGCCGCTTCTACCCTGGTCGTTGCCCCCCTGGTCGCTGCATTTCTCTTAGCACAACGATGGTTCGTCGAAGGTCTAACCGGTGGGGCGGTGAAATGAAGCATCTGCCGGTCGCGTCTCGTTGCTGATTCAAGCACCAACAATAGCCCGCAAGCCCGCAGCGCAATCCGCAAACCTGTATTTTGGGAAAGCAGAATGATGAACACTAAAAGCGCAATTCTGGCCGCATTTGCAACTGCCGCACTATCAATAGGAACCGCAGCTGCGCAGCAAAACGGCAAGATCAGAGTGACAGCCGGCTCGTCCGATCTCAACGCTATGTGGGTCGAACTTGCCAACACATACGAGGAACTGAATCCAGGCATTACTGTCGTGCTGGACAACTCCAGTCGAAGCTACGACGATCTCGTTCAAGCGACACTGCGGGATGCAATCACCAATTCGCTTCCAGATGTATCATTCCAAGGTGCCAATCGTCTTCGAACCTTTACCGACAGGGGTCTTGCAGTCCCGCTGAATCAGTTCTTGAATGACGATGTCAGCGGCAGCCGCCAAGCGTTAGCCCCGGGCGTAGCTGCGATCGGGGCCTTCAAAGGAGAGACCTACGCATTGGGTTTTGGCGTCGCAGTGCCCACCGTTTTCTACAATCTTGATCTAGTCGTTCAAGCCGGAGGGGACCCCAAAAACCCACCTGCCACCTTCGACGAAATTATCGAAATTGGGCGTAGGATTACCGACCTTCAGGAAGGCAATGTAGGCGTGGTCTATCAGTCGAACGCCAACGACTTTTTCTGGCAGGCCATTATGTTCAGCCAGGGGGCGAGCATGATGAACGCCGATGAGACCAAAATCGATTTTGACAGTCCTGAAGGTTTGAAAGCTCTAAACATTATTCGGAAAATCGGAGGGTCCGGACAGGCTGCTCATCAAATGTCGCAGGATCAGGCCCGCGCCGCCTTTGCTGCTGGCAAGGTGGGCATCATCTTCGATTCGAATTCGAACTTGCCGCGCTTCGAAGACGCAAGTGAGGGGCAGTTTGAATTGGCAGTCGGTGGCTTTCCGTTGTTGTCGCAAAGAGCTCAACTGCCCGCTGCTGGGTCCGTCGCAATGATGTTTGCAACCGACCCTGAGCAGCAAAAACTAGCTTGGGATTTTATGAAGTTCGCAGCCGGTCCCGCGGGCCAAAGCATCGTTGCCAGAAAGTCTGGCTGGCTTCCAGCCAACGAGTACGCCCTGCGTGCCTCCGAGGAGCTTGCTGAACATTTTGCACAGAACCCGTACTACGAGCCCATGCTCAAGCAGGTACCGTTGCTCAGGGTCTGGTACTCATTTCCCGGCGAGAACGCGCTCAAAGTAACGAAAGTGCTCGTCGACGGCGTCACGTCAGTAATGACGCAAACGGCATCTCCAGAAGACGGTTTATCCACCATGTCCCATGAAACAAGGACCCTTCTAAACATTCAGCAATAAGCCTCGCGATCGGGACTTGGCTTCAGAAATTTCAACATGCGACTTCTTGCGGATCCCATTGGTACGCAAGGAGTTGATCCGAAAAGACGAATTAACTGGATTAGTCAAATGCCAACACTGCCTCCCTCGTTCAATCTTATTCCTGCAAGCCCTCCTATTCCGGATTGGGCAGCTGATCGCCTCAACCACACACTTTCTACGCTTGCGGATCACTTCGATCTGTTTGAGCTGCTCAAGGTGCATCGCTTTCAAGGAACCG
>Ga0228711_1012017_pt1 | contig 10771 bp, 9 predicted proteins | sample MedpolnodulmetaG_2_FD_177996 | JGI IMG/M metagenome (GOLD analysis project Ga0228711, IMG submission 177996) | Root nodule microbial communities from Medicago polymorpha collected in Santa Monica, California, United States - brown nodules | ecosystem: Host-associated > Plants > Roots > Nodule...
CGGTTCCGGCCGGTTTTCACCGGTTCGACAACATAACCGATCCGTTGAGCAACTCGAACCGGTTACCCCACCGGTTCCAGGTTGGACCGGTCCGACCGGCCGGTCCGGTCCGGTTTTTAAAACTATGACCCCCCAGTGTTGGTAGACTGGTTGTTGTGTGGGCGAGAAGTGGGTGGGGGCGGTGGTGGAGGCGTTGGTGATGTAGTGATGTTGGCCAGTTCATTGGATGTTGGAGACGCGGGCGAGGATATTTGAATGTTTTGGGCAACCTCAATGGAGTTTGGTGAAGAAGGCGAAGATGTTTGAGTGGGTTCGGCGAGCTCGCTTGTAGTTTGTGAGGAAGGCGACTGTTGTTGAGTGATGTGGGCGAGGTCATTGGGCATTGGTGATGAGGGCGCAGACGAATGAGTGATATGGGCGAGCTTATTTGGAGTTGCGGGATGTTGAATGATTTGAGTGAGCTTGTTTTGGTTTGGCGAAGCAAGCGTCAAATCTGGGGCGAATGCCTGTGTTTGAGTAGCAAGGGAGCTAAACGAAAATTCTGATTCAACAAACTTTACATGGCGAGAGGTGTAAATCCTGCCTGTTGTGGGATCGAGACACAAGTATGCATGTTGATCAGCTGAATAGCCTACAAAAACACACATAGCAGACTTTGGTGCAATTTTATGGTTAGCATATGGCTTAATCCAGGGAAAACACAAACAACCAAAACATTTTAATTTATGATAGTCCGGGCTAATGTTGTGCAACTTGAAATAGGGTGATTGATACTTAAGAATGGGAGTGGGAAGGCGATTTATAAGGTAGGCTGCAGTAGTCATGGCGTGAGGCTAGTAGGTGAGGGGTATGCCTGAGTGATGGAGAAGGGCAAGACCGGTCTCGACAATGTGATGATTCCGACGTTCTGAAATTCCATTATGTTCAGGTGTGTGGGGTGGAGTGGTGTGATGACTTATACCATGATTTCTTAGAAAAGGGCGAAGACCAATGTATTCGCCACCATTATCTGTGTACAATATTTTTATTTGTTGTTTATGGAAATTTTCAACAAGGGATTTAAATTTGGGAAATATGATTAGTACATCAGATTTACGTTTCATTGGATAGAGCCAAATATAACAAGTGAAGTGATCAACAAACATGCAATAGTAGCGAAGACCATCAATAGATAAAATGGGCGAAGTCCATACATCTGAAAAAATTATTTCTAATGAAGTATAAGTATTCCCTTTAGAGTGCATATTCTTATCAATCTCTGAACTCAGTCTGCTAATTTAAGCAAGTATGGCATAACACTACAGGAAAATATTGATTTTGCTGCCATTATTTTACTACAAATGATTGTTTTTATTTCTTGGGAAGATTACTTATGATTAGTTTTAGTCACAAAAATATGATTATTACTCTCTTTCTTCATCAACAATTACTCAATTTCAGTGAATCCCTAAAACTCATCTGCACCATCTTTGAATCCCTGATTCATCACCATCGCTGCATCACAATCAGTTGACATTGGAGTTAACATAGCTACAAAGTTCATTATACCAAGATGTAAAGAACTTTAATTTGAGGCTATTATTAAGTCTTAGTAGGGATGTAGTAATGTTTAATGAGAGCCCCGATTGAAGTCCTTGAGAATGAATGTGGTAAGTTAGCTAGAAGATGGAAATGAAATATGACTATGAGCATTAAGAAAACACTAAAGAAGCGGGCTCCAGCTGCCCTTATCTGAGAAAGAATCCATCACACGATGCAGTTTGACTAAGCCCCCGAAAGATATTCATTTACTTATTGACTAGGTCAGAAATGATTGGGCGCAAAAGGAGGGGAGCCCGGATAAAGGTTGTTGCCCACCAGGGTGGGGATCTGGCGGCCACATCGCCTTTTACTATGTCAGAGCCAGTATTAATTTAATATTTCCTTTGTGCAAATAAAAATTAATGATTTTAGGCATATAATTATCTTATCACCTGTTTTTAAACATAGCTTTACAAGAAGATTTCTTAGGTGCTCTAAAAAAAATTAATTACTTAGGTGATAGTTTTATCATCTATTTTGATTCTATCCAATTTGAGAGATTACCGAACGGGGACTGTCTTTCGGAATGAAAGAAGGGGTGAGCAGACAGAACAACTTGACTTTTACAATTTCTAGGGTTCCTTGTGTATTGAGGATATCCTCATTCCTATTTCCACACAAAAAATAACTTTACGAGTGTCAAGAAAAAGTGTCAAAGTAGCAAAACCATTTTGCTTGTGTTCTATTATGTTCTATAGAATGGTTTCAAACGTATTAAACCCCAAAAGCATGTCGTCTTTTATATGCTAACTGTAGAGAAGGAAATAAATAAACAAATACTAGATAGTGATGTAAAAGTGAGTTTACACACACATTAATGGCTAATATTTGGCTAGTTTTACATTGTTAAACAAACACTTACAACAGTAGTGAACTTTTTTTCTATGTTGTACAAACAAATTCACAAGGAAAAAAAAGAATATAAGAAAATGAACAAAACACAAATTATGATCAAGTAAATGAAAACTAGACAGGTAGCGATTCAACTCCAGACATCTCTAAATTGTGAGATGACATACCATCGTCATTGCTACTTTGACCATCAATAACATTCTTGATCATTTTTGGAATCCATAGAAAGAGTTCTTTTTGATTCTCATAGCACATCAAAGCAAAGAGAAAGATCCACAATCCCAAATAAATCCAAGCAATTGTCGGCGAAATAACCATCAAAGCTAAAATAGAAACAACACTTCCAAGTAAAAGAATGACCAACATGAATGGAAGGTAACTCTTGATGTGAAGCTGTAATATTGTCACAAGCACCAAAGCCAAGTAGTAAAGAAAAATCGCGAAAACCAAAGACATCATTAGTAGAGATTTTCCGTCGCTTGTATTCAATGCTGCAAACCCGATGATTGCAAACAATAGCACAAAAAATTGGCTAAATAATTCTCCAACTTCATTCAATCTAGAAAGAACAGAGTGTTGCCAAAAAACAGAAGAAACAGAGTAAGTTAATGTTTTCGTCTCTTTTGAAGAAAAAACATGGAAAAAGAGGTTTGACACACTTTGGATGAGATAGTGACCCATTTAAACGTTTAATACGATTTTGTTTTATACTCAATTGAACTTTCACTCCCCAAGAGCACAAAAGATTGAACTTGGCCCACCCCATTTTTATATGGCAGCAGGTGGTTCGGAAGAAAAAGAACAAGTGGAAAGATACGGAGCAATCAGGTAGTGAAACAGATCCAAGTTAAAAAAACAAAACAAAAACCAAAACCAAAGTACTTACTAATATTTGGCTTCGAAACACCTTTAATTTACATGTTCAGTTCATGAGTTAACTAGTATAGCATACAATAGAAGAGAAATGCTAGCGACACTCATTTTAACACACACTTTTCAACACACTCCCTTTGATTGGTTAAAATTCACATGGGACCTACCAAATCATGTGGGTCCCATATACATTTGGTGGGTCCCATATGAATATTAACCAATCAAAGAGAGTGTGTTGATAAATGTGTGTTAGAATGTGTGTTGCTAGCATTGGTTAGGAAAGAACTTGTTATAGTATGTCAATTAATATTCATTAGTATTAGGGGATGTGTAGCTCGTTTGGTTGAACTAAAAATATTAAATGATTTAAAGATTCTGAGTTCAAATGCTGATAAGGGGTAATATTAACATAACAATTAACATAACTCATTTGGGTTGGTCCGATAGTGTTGGCTTCAGACCTTCAAATGTGTTCCTCTCAAGTTCGATTCTCCCGATTCCAATTTGGGTGGGTTAATTTAAATCCTTAAAAACAGAATTAATACCTTAAAAGAAAATTTTCATTAATATTTTGTTAGTTAGAAATTAGTTAGTATATGTTTTTGTTGAAATTTAAAAAATTGTGACAATTTCTATCTTTCATTGAAAGTGGCCGAAGGTGTTCCAGAAATGATAGGCAATCATACAAGAAGCTCGGTTAACCATCAAAATAATGGAATCATGAATTTATTTGAAGGTACGAGTTCTAATTCATTTTTCTTTTAAAAAATGAAAAAATTATTGCCAGGAAGTGCAAATTTAGTACTCGTCTATTTGAAAATAAATGTTTTTTAAAGTTGTTGCAAATATATTAGGGATGACAAAATAGATGGATTTCATGAATTTAGATTTGGATGGTAATAGATCATAGATCAAAATGATCTATTAATCTGTTAACACTTCACTAAAAATTCATTTAATAATCCAATCAAATATATCCATTAAACATGAAATTCATCAAATCCATCTACTAAAGCATATTATTTTTTTCCCAAGTCAATTTTTTTTATTTTTTTTTAAAACATTTAGTCAATTTTTTTTTAAACATCAATTTTTTTCTTCTTTTGATGAATTCAGCCCAAAAAAATTTATTTTAATAGTTTTAAAAATCTAAATATTAAAAATTAATTTCTTTTTTAAATTTATCATTTAAATAATATTACCTAGGTTTTTTTTATCAAAAAAAAATAATAATACCTAGATTTACATTGACTTTTATAAGTAAAAAAACAGAGCTACATTGATTTTTTTTTTTTAACTTGTTGTTAAAAAAGAGCTGCATTGGGTTTTTTTTTAAGTGTTATCTCATATATACAACCAGTAAACAATTTAAACACTTAAATGATTAAGCTTTATTATGTAAGTGACAAACAAAATGAGCAGGTGTGAACAGTAGCGGTGGTAACATAAATGTTTATCAAAAGTGAGATCGATCAAATAAAACAATTGGTTATTGATTTAGAATGTGAGGAAAATGATATTGCAAAACAACTGCAATCGTTGGAGTCTTGGGGCAAAAAGCGCAAATCAGAAGTTGATGTATGGTATAGAGAATTACAAGAAATGAAAGGAGACATAGATAATAACTTAAATGACACTCCTTATGTATGTGGATTGATAAAGAAGATGAAAATACACAAGGAGAAGAAGCCTCTCACTTTGTCGACTGAATTTGTTGGGAAACAATTAGACTTACATATCAAGAGAGTATTTAAACTTTTAGAAGACGACAAAGTGTTTGTTATTGGCATATGTGGAATGGGAGGAGTGGGAAAAACTTTACTTGCAACTCTTGTGGAGGATGAAGTAAAAAGGAAAGCAAATTTCTAGGATGTGTTTTGGGTCACTATTTCTCACAGTTATAGCAACTCTAAATTGCAAAATGATATTGAAAAAAGAATAGGCTTAGAGCTTGATGAAGACGATGAAAATATTAGAGCCGACAAATTGTCTTTGGTATTGGAGAAAAAGGGAAAATCAATTCTTATTTTGGATGATGTTTGGAAATATATTGATTTGCAGAAGATGGGAATTCATCCAAAAGTGAATGGAATTAAAGTGATTCTAACAACTCGATTGAAACATGTATGTCACTAGATGGATTGCCAGCCATATGCTATACTATGGCTGACAATAGTTTTTGCAGCACAACTGTTAAACCATAGTTTTTGTTTAAAATCTAGTGATGTGAGGTCTTGCAGTGCTAGAGTTTTTACCTAAAGCCATCGTGAGTGGTGTAGAGCCGCCGTAGATGGTGGTGCCACTATAGAAACGTTAACTTTTCCGTTTTTCTTTCCCTCTAAATTGTTCACCAGGGATGTTTAAAGTCTTCATCTACGAAATCAAACTGATCGGTGAAGGAAGGGTGGAGTTTTGAATGTCTAATTCATTTCCCTTCTTTTTCCCTTCGAGGTTTGACATGGCTGGAAATCCTTCTCAATTAGTGGCCGAGGAATTGGATATGTCTTGGATAGGGGACGAACCCTTGTCAACGCCCACCATATATGCCTTCGTCGACACAATCGAGGATCCTTTCTCCAATGTGGATCCACGAGGTGGAGAGGGTTGGGAGGTGTGCCTCCATACCGTTGGTAGTAGGATCTGTTCTCTCTACATGGAGAGCATGATTCCGATTTACGAGGTTGTCTTCAAAAACATGGGTTTTAGACTACCCTTTTTTGGCTTCCAAAACGAGATCTTCAAGTGGTTGGAATTGGCTCTTTATAAGATTCACTTGAACTCCTTTGGCTTCATCCGAGCATTTGAGCTCGTCTGTGAATACTTAGAGTTTACCCCTACCATTCATATGTTCTTCTCTATTTTTTCCCTACAACGAGGGGCAGAAAAATGAGGAGGTAGGAGTTGGGTTTCTCTGAGGCAGGGGCGCAAGTTCTTTGACATTTTCACTGATTATGTCCAAAATTTTAATTACATATACATCCTTGTAAAAACTAAAGAGTGATGTTGCCTCGAACTCGATCCTGAAAACGAGGAATCATGCCCATAATGACGACACCTTTGTGCCTGAAAGGGTCCCTCGTTTCCATCTTTATTGGAGTAAATATTACTTCATATATCAACCTTTCAAATATCTTTACTATTATGCTTATCTGACCAGGAGGCTGCGGACTATGAGATAAATCTTGAGCTTATATCAGTAGCCTTACCCCTACATCCATGTGAATAAGGATGAAAAAACTTTTTACGATTATGAAGGGAAAATGTGTATTGAGGACCGTTTCATCAATACGCGAGATCTCGTTAAGTTTTCTGACCTAAAGGGATTGTTGGGTAATTCTGTTTTGTTTGGTCTTTTTTTGTCTAATAAATGTACTATACAAGATGTGAAAACAGGTTAGCTCCTAAACTTTTTCTCTGCTGCAAACTGACTAAATTACAAAACCCACCTTTATCTTTTATTTTATTGTTTTATTTACTGTTTCCAAATAAGTAACACGCATTGCCTAGTTTGAATGACAATCTCTGTGGATATGATAATCTGCTTACACTTTATTACTTGGTAAATGATTTGGTACACTTGCTTAAATCCGACCATCACCATAGAGGGATCAAGTATGTCAAGAATCCATGGTGGCTTTGATGGAGCTCTCTTCGTGAACGCATTTTCTGGTGGAGGAGCGGACGTGTCATTGAGGGAAAAGGGTGGTAGATTTGGTGGTGGACATGTCAAGGCATCGGAAGCTATGGCAGTGATGGGTCGTGAAGGCATCAACAACAACACATCAACTCTTTTCCAAACCTCCAACAGAAACCACATTTGGATCTAAATCCAAACATAAACACAACGAAAAGAATGAACAGAAAACCAAGAGGTGATGGGGAAACTGACCACTTAGATGAATAGGGAAACCCTAGTTAGAACTTTTTTCCATAATTTAAAATTGCTTTATGTATTGAGGTGTGTTATTTGAACAACCATTTGCATGACAATTTATGAGATAACCATAAACCTACAAAAAAAGTAGGTATTGACACAAAAAGGGAAGCAATAGAGAAATAAAGCAAAAACATATATGAATATGAAAGAAAAAGTTATCATTAAAATTATCATAAAATAGTTGTACATTGTCGTTTCTCTTCGGCATTTTTCTTTGGTTGCACAACATCCACATGCAGTGGGTCCTATTGTTTAAAGTTGAAAGTAAAGGATAACAAATGCATGGACCATATTGTTTATAAAAATAAATAATGCATGTATCATATTTATTCATTTGAAGTCTTCTATACAAAGTCTTCGGTTTTGTCACATTTAATGATAAATGGAGATATATAGATGAATCTAATTATCAATTTAAAATTTTAATTATATACATAATTGAACATTTACATGTAGAAAATACTAGTGATAGATGATGAAGGAGGTGATATGCATGTAAATGTTCACTGTTTTTATTAATTTTTGTGGGGTCCACGGCTGATCACTTCCTTTAAAATCCATCCAATTGTTGAGAGCCTCATACTTATCATTGTGTTTTTGATATATCATCACTTCACATATTTAGAGATAACAAGAGTTTTTGTTGCTCCTTTGGAAGGCCCTTGTTTTTGGTACATTTTTCTTCTCCCTTTCTCTTCTTTTTTTTAATGAAATTTGGTTTATCATCCACTCTTTAGTCTTTACTCATAATAGTATTTTTTTTTATCATAAATTAGTCGATAAAAGTTGATATATTTAATTTATAATATGGATGTATTGCATCAAATTTTGTTGAACAATTTATCTCTTATAAAAAAGATCGCAGAGAGTATGTTCTTTTAATTAATTATTTAATACATATTTTTTTTGAAATTAATTTAATTTAATTTATTTATTGTTTGATCTGAAAATCATTGGATACTGAGTAGCTAAGCTGAATGATTAATTTAACTGAGTTGCCTCATTTTCAACTAGATCCTATTTTTTCCATGAAAAGAAAATAAACTAGATCTTTCTTTGTAAATTATATCGGTCGGTAAAGATCAAATTAGTGCCAAAAAATAACAAAAGTAACATATATAATTATTTAGTATCGAGAAGCACATATACAATTAAATGGATGTTAAGGTTTGGGAGTAATAATAGTAACAAAAGTAACCTTTTCTTTAACATTAACTATCTCCATAGAAGTACATATATAATTAAGATATATATCATATGCTAAATACAATTATTTGAATATAGCTTTGGATCTGTGTTTAGGAAATATATTAATAATGGGTAGAAAAAAAAACGAGGACTGCCGGAAACACGTTACAGAAGTAGAAAATGGTCGTAAATGGAAATGCAATTATTGTAATGGTAAGTTTAGTGGAGGAGCTACAAGAATTGAAGCACACCTGGGGTTGAATGGCAAAGAGGGAGGCATTAAGCGATGCTCCAAATATCCTCATGTGGTTGGTAATGAAGGAGTTCACAACAATATGGCATCCACTTCAAGTAACCCACCACCAGAAGCTGAATCTGTGATTAATAGAGTTGTTTATTCAACACATGATCAAGGTAAATGAGAACATCTTTTTACTAATATTTGGCTTGTAAACACTTTTACTATACAACATATTCATCATGAATTAACTAGCATAGCATTCAAAATATAAAGTTTTTCAAGAACTTGTTAAAGTAATTGTCAATTCCGCCAGTATTAGTTGGTTAGGTAGAAATTAGTTATAAGTAGTAAGTTACTCGATTAATTAGCCTATCAAGTTCTACAAGTAGCATAATCATGTAAAGCCCTTCAGCTATTATTATAAGCAAAAATTTAATTTTTAATTCATTTAATAAATGATGTATATGGTTTATAATATAAACTATATACATCATTTATTGAATAAACTAAAAAATTGATTTTTACTTATACCAGTGACTGAAGATGTATACAAGTACTATCATTTCTTCCCTAAAAAAACCCTACCATTTTCAATTTAATTCAATATGTATTCATGTGCTTTCTCATCATTTATATATGATTCTTCGTGGAACTCGCTTAGAATATTATATTTTCTGATAATATATTGGTGATCATCCATGTTTTTGTTGAATTTTAACAATTGTGACAATTTCTATCTCCATAGAAGTCGCTTCAAACGTTTATATTTTGTAACAATATTTTTGTGGTTTATGCTTCAAACGTTTAGGGAGAGTTTACTTTGAACGTTTAGGAGGAGAAGAGAGAGGAGAGTTTACTTTGCATTTTTAAATTATAGACACCATAAAATGTTTTTTAAAAAGTTAACATATTAACATGATAAATGATCATATAATACTTCTAGAATTTATTTTAGAAAAACATGTTGTATAGTCCATTAGAAAAGAAAAGTAAACCCTCCTCTCCCTACCCCTCCTAAACCATCAATTCAAACATACCCTTAGGGTTTTGCTAACAAGTGCCCTTAGGACACTAGTTAAAAAAATTCAAAATAGAAATAATTTATAAGTTTTCTGTAGAAAAAAATTATTTTTTAAACTTTCAATGTGTTGGATGCATCATTTTCAAGAAGAAATTTTTTCTTTAAATTTCTTAAAGAATGTCGTTAAATACTTGTTAGCATTTTTCATTTAAAAATTGTGACAATTTCTTTCATTGGCCGAAGGTGTTCCTGAAGTGATTGGCACTCATACGAGAAGCTCAGTTAACCATCATAATAATGCCGGAATCATGAATTTATCTGAAGGTACATGTTCTAAATTCATCATTTTTGAAAAAAAAATTATTGCAATGAAGTGCACTTCTACTACTCTATTTTAAAATAAGTATCCTCCAAAGTTGTTGTGTGTATATATTAATGATGATAAAATGAATGGATTTGATGAATTTATATTTGGTAATTGATCATAGATCAAAACAATCCAATAATCCATTAACAATTCACTAAAAATTATTTTAAAAAAATCCAATCAAATATATCAACCAAACATGAAATTCATCAAATCCATCTATCTATTAATGGATATTAATTTTTTTTTCCATTTTATATAAAATATTTTTAAGACATTGTTTTTTTCTGTGATGAATTTAAAAATTATTATTTTTTTTACAAATTTATCGATTAAATCCATGGTCTTATTAAAAAAAACCTAGGTTTACAATGACTTTTTTGAGAAAAAAAGAGCTACATTGAGTTTTTTTAATTTGTTGTTAAAAACAGCTGCATTGACTTTTTTTAAAAGTATTATTCCATATATAAGACCAGTAAACAATCTAATATGTTTGGTAACACAAATAAGCTAGTTTATAACTTATTGTACTAGCTTATAAGCTAGTTTGATAAAATTAGATGTATTTGGTAACAATCTTTTCTTATTAGCTTAAAGCTTTTCTCCATAAGCTAATTAGAGTAGCTTTTGAGCTTATAGCTTATAGGTTTTTATACATTTTACCGTTTTTAACCTTTGGTTTAATTTTAATATTTTTTATAAAAGAAAAAT
>Ga0228711_1012023_pt1 | contig 10770 bp, 9 predicted proteins | sample MedpolnodulmetaG_2_FD_177996 | JGI IMG/M metagenome (GOLD analysis project Ga0228711, IMG submission 177996) | Root nodule microbial communities from Medicago polymorpha collected in Santa Monica, California, United States - brown nodules | ecosystem: Host-associated > Plants > Roots > Nodule...
TTATATTAAGGTTTTTTTTTTTTTTAAAAGAAAATTTAGATGAATTGCATTTTGAGTTGTGTCTAAGGTTTTTAGATGTTTTGACATAGAGTGTTTATAGACGTTCAATGATATTTAGAGAAAAAATTTTACCAAAATATTAAGGAGATGATTTTTTTGTTTACCAAAATATTAAGGAGATGATTGATCATTACTCCCTTCTTACTTTTTATAAACACTTGATTTTTTTTACGCTGAATTTAATTCTTCAATTTTATATATTCATATTTTTTTAGAAGTTAGAATGAAATTATATTACCATAAAACCAATAATCTCTCGGTAGAAAGTGTGCAACAAAAAATTGATAAAAGTTTAAATGATTACAATGTCAAATAAAGAAATTGAAAAAAAAAATGTAAAGAATAAATTAAATAATTTCACTCAAACATACAAGAGGGTTACGTCGCCAAAAACGATAATCCAAAAGCAAAAGTATATGTTATTTAATAAATTAATATTATTTCCTTAAAAAAGTTATTTAATAAAAAGTTTGTTTAACTATTGACGAATTATATATTTTTTGGTACGAGACAAATTAATTTTTTCCAATTGGGGAGCATATAACAAGATCTTTCAACTTATTAATTATTCACTGAAAAATAAATATGGAGAGGAGGAGTTTCATATGGAGAGGGGTCTTCGTCAAGGGGATCCTATCTCTCCTTTTTTATTTTTACTTGTAGCTGAAGGTTTCATTGTTTTGATGGAAACCATGGTTGAGACAAACAGGTTCTCGGGTTACAGGGTTGGTCGACTGGGTGAGGTTCTTATAACTCACCTTCAGTTTGCCGACGACACTCTGATTGTTGGTGAGAAGAGTTGGCTGAATGTACGTTCTATGCGTACAGTTTTGCTTCTGTTTGAGGAAATTTCGGGGTTAAAGGTGAATTTTAATAAGAGTCTGCTTATAGGCGTTAATATAACGGCTTCGTGATTGGCCGAGGCGGCGATGGTGATGAACTGTAGGACGGGGTCCACTCCTTTCTTATACTTGGGGATTTCAGGAAACTTAATTTCTGGAAACCAGTGGTTGATCGTATAGTAGGTCGCCTGTCCACTTGGAACAATAAATTTCTTTCTTTTGGTGGTCGCCTGATATTGCTGAAATCTGTCCTGTCGTCAATTCCGGTTTACTTTCTTTCCTTTTTCAAAGCACCCGCAGGTATAATCTCTTCTATTGAATCTATTTTTAAAAGATTTTTTTGGGGGGTAGTGAGGATCATAGGAAAATAGCCTAGATAAATTGGGATTCTGTTTGTGTTCCGAAGGAGGATGGAGGGTTGGGGGTTAGGAGGTTAAGAGGGTTTAATATGGCGTTGATGGGGAAATGGTGTTGGAGGATGTTGTCAGAAAAGGATGGTTTATGGTACCGTGTTTTGAAGGCTAGGTACAGGGAGGTAGGAGGTAGAGTGAGGGAAGGGGGTCGGCATGACTCCTTGTGGTGGCGGTCTGTTTGTAGCGTCTGAGGAAGGGTGAGTGAGGGGGTGGAAAGTTGGTTTGATCGCAATGTCCGTAGGATGGTGGGAGATGGTAGGACAACCTTATTTTGGTTCGATCATTGGGTAGGGGAAATGCCATTGCGAATCAAATTTTCTAGACTCTTTGATCTGGCCATAAATAAGGAGTGTATGGTGGAGGAGATGGCGAGTTTAGGTTGGGAGGTGGAGGGGAGGGCGTGGGAGTGGAGACGCCGACTGTTAGCTTGGAGGAGGATAGTGTGACAGAGTGCTCAGAAATGTTACATAACATTGTTTTGCAGGTTGAGGTGACTGATTCATAGAGATGACTTTTAGATCCTGTGCATGGTTATTCGGTGCGGGATTCTTACCGTTTTCTCACAACTTCAGAAGAGCAGGTGGACAGAAGTCATGTAGATGATGTTTGGCGTAGACATATTCCTTTGAAAGTGTCTTTGTTCGTGTGGCGTCTCCTCCGTAATCAACTTCCAACCAAAGATAATCTTCTTCGACTCATGTTATTCATGCTAACAACCTGGGCTGTGTAACGGGATGTGGTGCTACAGAAACAGCTACTCGCTTATTTATTGCTTGTGACTTGGCCCATACTCTGTGGGTTCTTGTCTGGAATTGGATAGGGCTTTCGATGGTCCCTCCTTGTCAGCTTCGTGATCACTTCATGCAGGTCTCTTTCATGGCAGGGATGCCGCTGGTACTCATTCGTTTTTTAAGGTAATTTGTTTTGCTTGTGTCTGGGTAATCTGGAAGGAACGAAACATTCGTATTTTCAAAGATTTGGTGTCTCCTCCTGTGGTCTTGTTAGAGAAGGTTAAGTTACTATCTTTTTTGTGGTTGAAAGCAAATCATGCTTCCTTTAATTATAGTTATCATGATTGGTGGAGATACCCAATTCCTTGTATGGGCGTCTGCTGATCTATTTTTTATTTGTTTTCTGGATTTCTGGTAGGACTGTGAATTTGTAATCTTGGTTCAGTGGTGTTCTCTGCACTCCTTGTGCATGGAGCCTCATTGTTATTTACATATATATAATCCATTTTGATTTCTCCAAAAAAAAAAATTCACTGAAAAAATAAATAATTACAATGTTGAAGTCCTTTTTCATCTTATGCTTAACAATTTTGTTATTTTTTTTTGGAGGGTATGACATGTGTTTACTGAAGACCCTTATCTCTTTTAAAACCCCCCTGTCGTTTTGGTCCTTGTTAAACCCTTCACCTCTTTCTCTCTCTAAAGCAAATCTTCTTCTGTTCAAAACCTTAGCTTAGCTAGTATGTTAACTGTGATGCCTAAATAGAACACCAACCTTTCTTTGTAACTCAACTTCTTCTCCAATGTCGTCTCTTTCCCTTGCTCACTTTCTTCCACTTCCCAGGTACCCTTTATCTGTAGTCTAAAAAAAATATAACAAAAACTTTTTTGATTTTTAATGAAATGGGTATCATGGAAAGTTTTTCAATTTTGTATAAAAATATAATTCTTCTATAAAGGTTACTTTTTTAATTCAATTTTGCAGTGTATGTTGGGTTTCAGCTCAAGTTTTGGAATTGAATGTTAGTGTATAATTCTTGTGCTAGTTGAATGTGAATGTGTAACTCTTGTCTTTGCAATTGTGCAGGTGTAACTTGACTTGGTCTTATTGCTATGCTTCTTCTATGAATGTAGTTCAACTTGGGGGTCTCAAAATTCAGTGTAAATCTAGTCATGTTGCAATGGCTAGGAAGAAAGCTTCACTAGGATCTGTTGAAGAAGAGCCTAGTGAAAATGAACCTTTGGTGGAAAAGAAAGCAACTAAGGCATCTAAACCTAAGAAGGTGTCGGCAAAGACGACGAAGAAAAAATCGAAAGCCGAGTCTCCTGAAGGGACAATTGATTTGTTGGTAAATGTAGATAGTGCTTCTACTGTAGAAGGCTCATCTCCCTCTGGTGATGGTTCTAAGAAGAAAATACGAAAGACTCGAAAAAAGGGTAATCTAATCTCTTTATCTGTCTCAATGCTAAGAATTTTATGTGTGTTTTTGTTTTGTTTATATGTGTTAGTTAAACCTTAATATGGTTTATAGATGCATCTAGTTCTGCTGCTTTGGAAGAAGAGAATGAAGTTAAGGAAGTGAAAAAAGTTACAAGGCGAAGGAAACCTAAAGAGGAGATTAAAGAGGAGAATATAATTTTAGAGGATAAAGGTGGTGGTGAAGCCGAAATCAGTGACTTAGATGAGCCTTCCTTTATTGAAAATGTGGAGGATGAGACCGACGATGGTTTGGATCTGGAAAAATATGACGGAGAAGACATAAGCGATACTTACGGTTGGCCTCCTCTTGTTTGTTGCTTTGGAGCTGCACAGCATGCTTTTGTGCCTTCAGGTAGGCCTGCCAATAGGCTTATAGATCATGAACTCCACGAAAGAATGAAAGATGCGCTTTGGAGCCCTGACAAATTTGTTAGGGCTCCCGGGGGTTGTGCCAGTAGTGTTGCCATTGCTCTTGCCAGTTTGGGGGGCAAGGTTGCTTTTATGGGAAAACTTGCAGCTGATGAATATGGTCAAGCGATGCTGTATTATATGAACGCAAATAATGTTCAAACCCGATCGGTCAGCATTGATAGTAAAAGGGCAACAGGTGTGTCACTGATGAAGATTGGTAAAAGGAAACTTAAGCTGAGTTGTGTAAAACCTTGTGCGGAAGATTGTTTGACAAAGTCAGAGATAAATATTGACGTGTTGAAAGAGGTACGGAACTATTGATGAAAAATATTTTTAAAAAGAAGTAAATTAGTATTCTCTGTTGATTATACGTTCTAGTCTCGTCATTGGTGATATAGCAGCCTTATTTTGTTCTATACTACCTCTGTCCGTATTTGTAAGTCCTTTCGTCATCATTCTAACAAATATGCAGTTTCATCATCTTTCTATTGTAATTGTTATATACTACCTCCATCTCTATTCACAAGCCCCTTTCATCATTTTCACATATATATTAAAAAAATGGGTATTGTATCTAATATGTCCATTTTGTGTATGACTGTTATTAAAATAACCTTTTGTATACAAATGTGTCAAACCCTAATTTATCATCTCTCCAGATATATTAATTAGTAGTATTATAATAACGGGTATATTTGGAATAAAGTAATAAATGTATCTATTAATTTGAAATGGGGCTTATGTTTAGAAATCAATTTTTTCGTTCTAAGATGTGCTTATAATTCAGGACAGAAGTAGTATTTTACAACGATATTGTCTATTGCAATGGTATGTCGTTGATTACCATATTAGTTACAAACATGCATACATTTAAGCAGAAAAATAGAAACATGAATGATTTTGTAGATGGTTTCATTCTTTCTGAACCAACTATCCCAAAACTAAGCTATTTAGTGAAAGTACTTGAATTGTTGTAGTATCATGCCCTTTCACACAATAATCATTTGGGCCTGACTATTAACAGAGCAAAGACGACTAGATGTACCCTATTTTTTTTTTGAAATCTATCATTTGTTTAGAAACATGGCGACAATAAGGATTGGACCCTAGGACAACTTGGACGTAGAAGCTTTGGTTGCAAGCCATAAACCAAAAAGTAATGCTGTTGGTTGAAAGCTCATGAATGGTTTTATACTTAACAGTTAACATATAAGGAGGCATGTTTGTTTGATTGTATGTCAGATTCTCGGTATAATGTATGCTTCTACTTAGTTTTCTGTTTTGTTTTAGCTGCTTGGGAGTTTAGATTATTACCAAATGCTATTGAGTCTATTAAGAACACGTCTCATGCAGGCAAAAATGTTCTATTTCAACACACATTCCCTCCTTGATCGTCACATGAGATCCACGACATTGCGAGCTATCAAGATTGCAAAGCATTTTGGAGCGGTTGTTTTCTACGATGTAAACCTTCCTATGCCACTATGGCACTCTCAAGAAGAAACTAAGACATTCATTCAGCAAGTGTGGAATCTTGCAGACATCATTGAAGTCACTAAGCAAGAACTAGAGTTCCTATGCGGGATAACACCATCTGAAGAATTTGACACCAAAAACAATGCCAGGTCAAAGTTTGTCCATTACGAACCCGAAGTAGTTGCACCACTATGGCACGAAAATCTTAAGGTTTTGTTCGTGACTAATGGAACTTCAAAGATACATTACTACACCACAGAACTCGATGGGGCTGTTAGTGGGATGGAGGATGCCCCAATTACCCCTTTCACTCGTGACATGTCAGCATCTGGAGACGGCATTGTTGCAGGTACGTTATGTTGAAAATACATTTTGATCTTTTTCACCAATGCATTTGAAAAACATAAAGGAAACCCTTGTTAAATAATGTTGAAAGCATGTCTCCCACTATTCTGAGAAGAATCATTTAATATGTGACGGTGTGACTCCTTTTGATGCAATGCAACAAAGTACCGGAGATTTATTCTATAATTTCATAAATTTTTGCTATCTTATTTTCTGGAAAATCAGCCGATTGGACTTTGTTGGCAAGGAGCTGAATTTGATAGTATTATAATAAGCTCTAAGTTGTGTTTCCTTTCATAGTGATTTTAGGAGACAATATCACGATTGAATCGGCTTAATGAATGCCATAACAAGGAGCCAACACTCAGGGCTTATATTACTTGTATCTTTAAAGAGTTGTATATAAAAATTTCTAGCATTAATTCACTAGAGTTTAATTTGCGTTTTATGATGAAACTTCTCTCTAAAGCTAGGTCACACTTATGAGTTATCTTATTAACTTTTCAGCTATCATGCGAATGTTGACGGTTCAACCTGATTTGATAACTGATAAAGGATACCTAGAGCATAGCATCAGGTATGCAATTGATTGTGGGGTAATAGATCAATGGATACTTGGTCGAGTACGTGGCTTTCCTCCGCAGGATGATACGGAGGACATTACTCCTGATCCTTATGGCATAAAATCAATTACAGAAACAGAGTATCGGACGATATTAGAGCCAGTTAGTTGAACCAGGTGATACACGAGTAACACATCAGTTTTGTAACTTACAGTTCTCACATTGTATAGAAGATGGCGTCGCCCGGACTTGAACTGGAGACCTTCAGTGTGTTAGACTGACGTGATAACCAACTACACCACGACACCTATCTTGTCTGTTTAATATGAACTCAATTTCACCAACTTTGAAGTTTATGTCCATTCATCATATATCAGTCAAATTTCAGTTGCTTGGTCTATATCCGTGAAGTTGGGTCTCCATTGCCTTAGCAAGCTCCTAAGGATTTGTTTGAAAGTGTTCGTTCATTGTTGTCGTAGATTTTTCTCAAAGAACCCACTCTATATACTTCATCTGTCTTAATTATATGTCATTTTCATAAAATATGTTTTTCTAATTTATATGTCATCATTTTATAGTAGCACTAAAATATTAATGTTTATTTTCTATTATGTCATTAACTATTTATTACCCTATCATTTTTTAATTCTTTTAATTTATTTTCACAAACCATTAATAAAACATTTTTGTAAAGTGACCCATAATTTTTCTTCTCCATTAATTACATTTGATTATTTGTGTGAAACTATCAAAAGTGACATGAATGAATTCTATCAAAAAGAATTCTCATGTCTCATGTGTTAACGATCTCACCATTGAAATTATTTGCTCTCATTTTTTATATTAAAAATCAATCTCACATTTTTCTATTTAATGGTGAGATTGTTAACACATGTGAGATAAAAAAAATTGAGATGGTCTATTCTCCTATTATTTATTTATTTATATCTATCTATCTATACTATATTGTCTTCTAAACTTTAACTGATCTTTTTTTGAAGAGGACAAACTAGTTCATTGAAATTGGTATTAAAAAAATCAAATCAAAGATCTTAAGAGCAATACACTTTAAGGTCTCAAGTTAACACAGTCAAACCAACCTACCTTTGATTAACCTTAAGCTTATATTGTGCCCACATAGAGATCTATTCATATTTGTGGGGGTTAATGTGCACTAACATTTCAAACTTGTTCAAATCTATACTACCATGTAGTATGTAATTTAATACTTCATTATAATTGTTATGCTTCTTTGCTTTTTAAAATACGGAAAGTATAATTGTCTAGTTCTAATAGAACCAACCAATGTCATGAGTAAATTGTTTGTAATTTTTAAATGTGTGATGCGTTATTTTAAATTTTTATAGTCTTTATATACATTAAATTACAAAAATAAACTTAAATGCGTCTTTTATGATTCATTTTGTTCTTTAAATGTGTATTTAGTTGTTAATTTGACTCTCAAATATATTTTTGGTTAGTAACTTTGATTGATAAAATTACTAATAACGGATATATATTTGAGGATGTGTTAGTAATTTTGTTAAATTTAGATATTATAGTGATAATACTTCCCATATTTAGAGACCAAAATAATTATTTACTATATTTTTTAAACTCTACATGTAGTAATAATTGAAAGAGATATATAGTGTCCCAACTATTCAAAGTTTTTGCAAAAAAACCTCCACGTCCTTTCTTAAAAATTTGACACCTTTCATATTCTAATTCTTTCAAATTCATGAGTTATTTATAACCTTCATTACATAAATTTAATGTCTAATGGTACTAACTCCTAGAAAAATACCAATAAAAAAGGTTTCCATCTATAAAACAATTCTATAACATTCTTTTGTTTTTTGGTTTTTCATAAACCAAACCGTTCATTATCATTCTTTTCAAAATAAAAAAATTGTATTAAAAATTAATATTTTATATTTATATTAATCAACATTTATTTATTATAATTTATTTTAATCTACATTTATTTATTATAAAACGGTCTATGTATGTAAGCTTTAATTAATAAATTATATTTACTAGCAAAAAGACGGGCACTCACGTGCATGTCTTTCCGTTTTTTTATTATGCTAACATTTGAAAATTATGAACTCTGTTTTTTTTTAATGAAATTTTGATTTTGATTAAATGTAAAAATATAAATGTTTTTTGCTTTCAAATTATAACAAATCAAACTAACCATGATCATCTATTTTAATGACACCAACAATATAACAAAAAAATATAATCTAAATTCTTTTTTTTTAATGACACCAACAACAATCTTTATTATAGAAAAAGTTGTTTAAGAGTATAATTGAGATGATGAAAAAGTAAGTATAGATATATTCATTTAATTTGTTACATTTTTATTTTAATATTTGAATTTACTTTTATCTATTTGTTATATGTACTATTTGTCTTGAAAGTTAAAGGTAATTTTGTAAAGAGAAAAAGTCAACGTAAAAGGAGAAAAAAAAAAGTCCTTTTCTTTATATCTTCTATGCTATATTGTATCTTAAACTTGAACTAAGTTACGCTTCCATTGTGCCTATGTAACACTCAGGACCGTCCCTATGAAATAGGAGGCTCGGCTCTCTATTTAAAATAGGCTCCCAATAAAATAAAAACGCTATGTAGTTACGCTTTATTAAAAAAATAGAATCAGAAGAGCTTCTAAACATGAAACGAAATACAAAAAATTAAGTGAAACAGAGGTAGAATATACTAACAGCATCGTTTGGATTTGTCACTTATATCTGTTGTGGGAAAGGAAAAAACGAATGGTTTATGTGAAAAAGAAATGATTGTTGTGATTCTTTTAATGAAATAGCTTTTCAAATTGACTGATTAAGTAATTATACAAATTGGGGGTGGTTTGATAGCACCAGATTTATGTACAGATAGGAGAATTAAAGTCTAGAAAAACCTCAAACGTGTAAAGAAGTAACATATATATTTTTTATTTAAGTGGGGGTGGGTATTAGAGTTAAAAAAATTTAGGCCCATAGCTTTTGGAGGCTCGGCTTGATTGAGCACCTTACACTCCCTCAAGGCTAACACCTCTAAAAAATATATCACCCTTTCTTAAAAATTCGATAGATTTTTTATGAAATTTTGTTTTTTTTCTTCAAATTATACAAAATATGTTTATCTTTTATCAACTATTTAACAAATATAATATAAGATTTTCCTTAAAAAAAATTAATATATGTTTTTATCTTTTTCAATAGAGCTATTAAATAAGATTGTGTTGGAACACTAGTTGAATTTGAGTGAAAATTGGAAGAATAAACACATGTCCCTTGTGAAAGAACTGGTGTTGGTATGAATTGAAAAATTTCCCACATTGAATAGAACATATCCATTAGTAGTGTTTATATAAGTGGGGGATGACCTCCAATGGTGTACTCTTGGGGTATCCACTTTTGTGAACGGGGTGCACTTACAAATGTATTTTAGGTCCAAAAAAATATATTTTTTATCACCTGAAAATGTTAAATTAATTTTTTATTAAATTAATCATTATTTGAAAGCGCTTTATTAACGAATAAGTTTTATTACAATCTAATCCAACAGATTATCCATAAAGTTCCGGATATATCCACTCGCGTGAGAATCGATGCGCAGATTGTTTAAAGATTAAGTTCCGCAAGTTAACTTAATCCTTAAGTCACTCCGGATTTATTACTAACTTTCGCTTTAAAAGAGAGTTCGCTTCACTTATTCTTTACACCGAAAAATACATTTGATACATTTTTCCTTTCTTCTCTCTCTTTCGACTTGTGTTGACGAGTTCTTCTTCCTTTCTTCTACTCCTTCTGTCCCTTTGGTTTCGAGTCCTCTTCATACACCTTGCACAAACTCGGGTAGTGCCGCGAAACGTCTTGTAAAAACGACCTGATCGTGACTCAACTCGGTAATATCTTCGGTGGTTTTAAAAGGTACTTTTCTAAATCTGAAAACAATATATTGTAGTTATAAGAAAATTTGTTCAAGGTTGTTATAAGAAAATTTGTTAAGTGTATAATTGAGATAATGAAAAAACCAACTCAAAATATTCTATAAATATTGTTATATATTTAAATTTAGGGAGGTTCTATGAAGAAGTCGGGAAATTTGACTTCTTCGGTGCAGTCGTTTAATTCAGCCAATCAGATTTCAAGTGATGACAGGTTAGATGTAAGACAAATTCTAATATGGATCATTTCTTCATATGTTCCATCATGGACAAGTTTACTTCATGATCTTAATGGTTAGATTTACTTGGTCTCTATGTAATTGTGGTACACCCTCTACACATGATTTTTCTTATAATTCCAATTCTCTCTCCTCTTTATCACTCATTCATCTTTCTCATATTTCTTTCTCTTTCTTTATTTATACATATTCTCTCCGTTTCAGATTTTTATCAAATCACTATGTCACTCTTCAACATCTTCATCATAC
>Ga0228711_1012026_pt1 | contig 10767 bp, 5 predicted proteins | sample MedpolnodulmetaG_2_FD_177996 | JGI IMG/M metagenome (GOLD analysis project Ga0228711, IMG submission 177996) | Root nodule microbial communities from Medicago polymorpha collected in Santa Monica, California, United States - brown nodules | ecosystem: Host-associated > Plants > Roots > Nodule...
GGGGGGGAGAGAGAGGGGAGATGAAGGGAGCAAATTTTATTGCACTATCAAAAGTATCATTAAATTAATTTAAAATCTCAATATTATTCTTATAACAACATTTATTATTATTAATAGGTTATATTATCTTTGAAACAACTTATTATTATTATTATTATTAGTTGTATTATCTTGTAACAACAATTTTATCGTTATTAGATTATATTATTCTTGTAACAACTTTTATTCCATATTATTAATAACTTTTCCTTGTAACAAATTTTATTACTACTTGTAACAACCCTATTACTAATTCATTATTCCATCGTTTACATCGTGAGGTTATCGATTACATTGCTATTGTTTCTTTACTTGATTATCCTTATTTAATTAAGTTTAAGGGTAAAACAGTAAAATAATTTTAAAATCCCTCCCCTCCCCTTGCGAACCAAACACATTTTTAATTAAAATATTTCCCCTCTCCTCCGTTAAAATCCCTCCCCTCCCCTCCCCTCCTAATTCTCGAACCAAACAGAACATCAAAATGTACAGGTATTTCATAATTAATTATATTACAAATTAAAACATAATTAGTAAATAAATATAAAAAATAGGATAAAAAGATGATATTTACATAATAGAAGTCGGAGACTTGTTATTCTTATAATAAAAAAATTGAGAAAGGATGGATATACACATTAACATAATAAAAAAAGTTACCCTTCAAAAAACATATTTAAAAACCTAATTTTTTTAGGACAAAATCTAATCAATTATGTGTTTCAGGATGTGGTCAACAAGAAACAATAGATCATTTAATAATTCATTGTAATATTTTTTGCGATCTTTGGAAGCTTATTAAGTCATGGATTGGTGTGTATTCGGTGGATCACTTCAATCAATTTGTTCATTCTACAGGTGGTTATGCTCCTCGTTGGTTATTCTTACATTTGATATGGCTTTGTTGCATTTGGGTTACTTGGAATGAAAGAAACCAAAGACTTCTTGCTAACAAAGCCAATACGATGGTGCAACTATTGGAAAAAGTTAAGACGTATTCTCTCCGTTGGTTGAAAGCCAAAAATGTGTGCTTTTCTTTTAGTTATCATTTATGGTGGCAGCATCCCCTTGTTTGTTTGGGGATTGACTGATTTGTTTTTTACATTGCTAAACTCTTGACTTTGGTCGGTTTGTTGTATCGTTTGTAACTTTGTTTTGCCTCTTTTTGCACTCCTTGTGCTAGGGAGCAAAATTTTAGTTGTTAATATATATCTCATTTTGGTTTGTTCAAAAAAAAAAGTTTTGTTGTAAAAGACAAATATATTTGTGTATTAGACTGCAGACATGTATTAAAATCAAATCCAAACAAAGTACTCAATCTATTACTCTCTCTTATCACTTTTGTAAAATTTTTTTTTTAAATTTATTGAATAAATTATATATCCGATTTATATTATAGACAAAATACATCAATTATTTATTAAATTTAAAAGTGTTTTTTCTATAATAGTGGTCTAATGAAGTATTTTACAAGAAGAAATGATATATGAAAATCTATTTTGCCATAACTACTTTACAATCCTATACACACAAGGGTATTTTTATAAAGAGTAGTGATATTTGAACAACTATTTTGGTACAACCTTGTTATTCTCTCTTTTCATTGATAAAAAACAATAGAGAGAGAAAAAAAGGAAGAGAGAATAAAAACATAATGTGAGTATGAGAGAGAAAATTATACAAAAATTATACCAAAATGGTTGTACAAATATCATTTCTCTTTCATAAAAGCAAAAGAATAAACTCCAAAACACTGTCAATATATCATAAGAGTATTTTGATAAAAATAATGTCAATATACATATCATATTAATCATAATTCTTTTACAAATTAATTTTGGTGGGCATATTTTCTAGCGTCGTGACGTCTCATGTTGTATCATCTATGGGTCCGTACTCCGTTGCATCATTCTTTCATCATCATAACGCTACTTCGTTGGTCCCTCTCTTTTTTACAAAAACAATTCACGTGCACTACAAAGTTGGTTAAACATGACTAAAACGGGAGTGAAACAATCCGACAACTATAAGAGTTCTTAACGGTTAACATGATTATTTACCGTTGCCCCTAAAAAAATATATTTACCGTTGATTTTTAAAACAGAGGACAAAAAATGTATTCAAGTAAGAAATAAATTAATACGTGCCACCGAGTTTTAAGTTGTAGGATACCTCGAACCGTCTAATAATCAAAGACTTTAATTACGGTAGGTTAATAAAAAAAGAGCAAATTTAATTTTTGGCGAAAATTCTTTTTTAATAAGAGTTTTAAGTTGTAAGATATTTTGAGCCGACTAATAATCTAAAATTTATAAATAAAATAACTAGTTTTTATTTTATTTTTGTGAAGTTAGCCTACTTTTGAAGAATTATGAGTGTTTATCGAATAATTATTCGTTGACACACCAATAGTGTGTACACCCAATTGACCAACGATGATCTGACAACATTTTTCTCTCATTAAGGGTGATTTGGTAATTTCCATTTTACACAAGGTACATTTTTGTCATTCCCCTCTCCTCTTCTTTTTCCATTTCTTCATTCTTTCGTCTTCCCTGTTCACTCCCTCCTCTCCTCCCTTCAATTGCCACCACCACCATCGACGTCCAACTTCTCCGCTCCACACCTTCCCCTCGTTCTCTTCCCCTCCTGTCAACACACTTCCTTTGGTCACAGTGGAGTGTCGACCTCGACAAGGTGGGTTTGCACAACCACCTGTTCTTATAGTCGGAGAACGGCGGTGGCCGAAAAGAAGGCTGGATCAGAGGAAAAGAAATGCAGAGGAGATATATATTTAGATTCGAGTAGCAAGGACATACGAGTTGTCGCCGATGCCGAAATCTGTGTGAGAATGGTGTGATGGCTATGGATGGGGTGGTGGCCGACAACGATGGAGAGAGAAGGCAACGTGAGAGAGGAGATAGAAGAGAAAGAGATCGGAGAAAGAAGGAGGATGAGAAAGAAAGAGAGAGTGGCGGAAGAAAATCATTGACAAAGTTTTTTTTCTTCTTTTGAGAGCTGGCACTCATTAACTATATTTTATTGTCAAATGAGAGGTGTAGATTGGGATGCTGCCACATATGGATGTTAACGTATCATCACTCGTATTTATCCATCAACCTGTCAAAATTAGTTACGTCGATAAATATGTAAGTGGTACCTACAAACTAACTTTCACTTCACTTACAAATTTGCCTGTGTGACTAAGTTTGATATGCAACTTCCTACACTTCTTTAGAGTATCTAGATTTTTTTTTAATAAGAGTTGAACTTTGTAGTCAATATTTAAAACACACACAACTTACATGTCAACCAATTGTGTTGGAATTTGAAAATTCAATTAAAAAAGTGTACACGATTATGGATTGGACCAATGTCCAATACATCATCGGACTAATTAACTCAACACAATTAACATGCTTAAAAGGGTCAAAACTTCTTCAACAAGCCATCAACGACTAGCTGGGGACAATGACAAAGATACAACAAGGACAAGGGCAAATGTCAAAACAACTTTTCAAGTATCTCAATTCCGACCATTAACACTTAACTTCTTAGAGGTTCCTCAACCTCATTATCAATAGCTCTTGAAATAGAGAAAAGTACACAATTTTAATCTCACATACCTCGTACTTCAGTTTCGCTTACTTACTTAGTGTTAAAGTGTTTGCAAATACTACCACCATCAACTTTCCGAAGCTTTGCTCAACTATCTTCCATGGAGCCAACTTGTCAATCAAGCTCGGATCATATACATAGATTCAACTTTTTATTTTTAAGTATTAAATTATTGGATTCAAGTAGTTAATTAGTTTCACTTAAAAACAACTCGTTAGAAAGAATTTAAATTCAAATCTTAATTGAAACAATTATCGATCATACTTTACACCTAAATCTTAGGAAACCCAAAATACTAAAACCCACATTGTCATGAGAATTGGAGTAAGAAAATAAATGTAGAAGTTTGCAAGTAATTGGAATACTCTTTGATTGATATTGATTTGTTGATACCAACCAACCAAGTACCTGCTCGCCAAATATTGAATTTGCATCCTTATTAGCTTACTACCGCCAAGGTAAGCCGTTAATGTTTTGATTTTATTCCAAATTCAGCCGCCCTTGATGCCGTCCAGGTTCAATATGCATTCAGAAAGTTCCTTGAACTAACTCCCCATACAGACAAATCCTAACATGATACTCCTTCCATTGCAGTCATATTTGAAAGGAAAGGAAATAAACAAACGTGTGGGGATATATGATAACATTTTTATTATGATATATGCATTGCACACGTCCATAGATAAAAGAAAATCATGTTTGTTTATCACATAAGCCTTACGTATGAATTGACATCATCCCTTTATATCACATATCACAAATATTGCATGATCCGTCCCCACTCATATCGCTTTCCTTCTAGATAAGATTATCAATGCCTTTCCCTTCCATTATAATACCAATAATTTACCTATGTTACTATGTATGTATCAATCTTTTTATTTTATTATTGTCCATTTATTTCTACTTACTCCCAACATTTTTTCTCACCCAATCATGCAAAACCCATAATTCCCTCCTTTACACAAAGTAAAGTAGTTTAGTAGTAGCAGTAATATTCAACAACAAAACAAACTCAAATCACGTATTGTATTTAACTACTATTAAAATAAAGTAATATTGCATTTATTAAAAGCATTACCACACAATTATAGAAAAGTAAAATTAGTAAAACGTCGTTCACTGAAATTCAAGCGCTATCTGCCACTAAAGCACCAATCAATCATTAATAAACATAAACAAAACTCTGCCTCCTTTACAGACCATAACAACCAGAGAAAGGAATGTGATAACTTGTATTCTTGGGGCACATGTTAAGAAACATAAAAAGAAGAAAGATTTTCTAAAATTTTATGCATTTAATTGGTTAAAAAGTTAAAAATTAAATACAATACACACATTTCAATAAATTATTTCTATATTTAAATCATTAACTTAGGCCTTGATGGCACGTCAGCATTTCCCTAATAATAAAACTCTTTTCTTCTTTCTATATATAATTATTCCATTCCCATTCCTCTTCATACTCTCAACATTACAACAACCTTCTTTCTCAATTCTCATTTCTCACCCACCCAAAATACTAAACACACCACACCATTTGCATTTCCATGGAACTCTCAAAACAAGAACCATTATCAAAACCACCTATGGTGGTGATGCTACCATCACCAGGCATGGGACATCTTATACCAATGATAGAATTCGCCAAAAGAATTATTCTTCATCAAAATATTCAAATCACCTTCTTCATCCCCGGTGAAGGTCCACCTTCAAAAGCTCAAAAAACCGTTCTTCAATCGCTTCCAAACTCCATTTCACACACTTTCCTTCCACCAGTTTCCTTCTCAGACCTTCCACCAAACTCCAAGATAGAGACAATCATCTCCCTCACTATCCTCCGTTCTCTCCCTTCTCTCCGTCAAAACTTCAACACTCTCTCTGACACTCATACTCTCACTGCTGTTGTCGTCGACCTCTTTGGGACAGACGCTTTTGATGTTGCCGGAGAATTCAACGTCCCTAAATATGTCTTCTACCCTTCAACTGCCATGGCTCTCTCTCTTTTCCTTTACCTTCCTCGTCTTGACGAGGAAGTTCACTGTGAGTTTAGAGAATTGACTGAACCTGTGAAAATCCCCGGCTGTATCCCGATTCACGGCAAATATTTACTAGACCCGCTTCAAGACAGGAAAAACGATGCTTACCAAAGTGTCCTTCGCAACGGGAAGAGATACAGAGAAGCAGATGGACTTATAGAGAACAGTTTCCTTGAACTTGAACCGGGTCCAATCAAGGAGTTACTAAAGGAAGAACCGGGAAAACCTAAGTTTTACCCGATTGGACCATTAGTAAATAGAGAAGTAGGTCAAATTGAACCGAACTCAGAGAGTTTGAAATGGTTAGATAATCAACCACAGGGGAGTGTTCTGTTTGTTTCTTTTGGAAGTGGTGGGACCCTCTCTAGTAAACAGATAGTTGAATTGGCACTTGGTTTGGAAATGAGTGAGCAACGTTTTTTATGGGTTGTTAGAAGTCCAAATGATAAAATTGCTAATGCTTCTTACTTCAGTGCTGAAACACATTCTGATCCTTTTGATTTTTTACCAAATGGATTTTTGGAGAGAACCAAAGGGAGGGGTCTTGTTGTGTCATCTTGGGCTCCACAACCACAGGTTTTGGCTCATGGGTCAACTGGTGGGTTTTTGACTCATTGTGGTTGGAATTCAGTTCTTGAGAGTGTTGTTAATGGGGTGCCTTTAGTGGTTTGGCCACTTTATGCGGAGCAAAAGATGAATGCTGTTATTTTAACTGAGGATGTTAAGGTTGGGTTGAGACCAAATGTTGGTGAGAATGGGTTAGTTGAGAGATTGGAAATTGCTAGTGTTGTTAAGTGTCTTATGGAAGGTGAAGAAGGGAAAAAGCTTAGGTATCAAATGAAGGATCTTAAGGAGGCAGCTGCAAAAACTCTTGGTGAAAATGGAACTTCCACAAACCATATCTCCAATTTAGCTCTCAAGTGGAGCAACAAATCCACTGTAATAAATTAAATTAAAAACTTGTACTAGCTTATATTATTTAATATTAGCTACAATAACAACATCTTGTTATATAATTTTCTTATTAATTAGTGTTAATAGTATGTGTATTTGAAATAAGGTAACACTAACACGTGTCTTTGGACATATGTTAAGATTCCACAAATAATAAATATTAATTAATTTTTTTTAAATTAATACAATTATTAATGCATAAGTTTTAATTTAGTATATTAACATTTTCCTTTGAAATATTTTCAAAACTCTACACGTACATACATGTCCTACTGTGTTTTTCTCTATAAACAATGGCATACATGGAATGGCAAAGACCGTGGCACTAGCCAAAAAGACGTAGGACCCAATGACCCATAATATTCATGGCACCATAATGAGGTGTTTGACACTTACCAAGTGCTTGGCTTGTTGGTTTGCAATAAAAATAGGTACGAGTTTGGTTTATTTATTTAAAAAAAAAAAATCCTATTATATAAACCCATTTGTTTAAGTTAAAATGATTAGGATAAGAACCTAATGGCTTTAATACAATAACTTCTTTCAATAGCTTGAATCCAAAATGTGATAGCGCTGTTTGTGTCCAACAGCACCGAACACGTTTGACAAAAACATTGCATCAGTACTATATCAAATGTCCCACTTTGGTTTAATCACAAGTTTTACATTTTAGCGCTTGTTTTTGTCCTATCTATGTAAAACATGGCGAAGAATTATATTCACGAACGCAAATGCAAACGGCTTATTTTAGAAGCACTTCAGAATGAATAAAAAATAATCTGGGTTTGATTCCAAAAGCGGTTCATTTAAGAGGCAGCTCAGCCACAGTGAAGGAAAATCATATGCCCTATAACCAACTCAACTATTATTACTTTTATAACGGATCTAGAGGACATAAATCATAGAGATACCTCCGGGCGCAGGAGACCAAAGATCTTAAATAGAATGAATTATCAACGAAAAGAAAAGAATGAACAAGAATTTTATTTCAGATGTGTAGACAATTATCTAATTCACGTTTTGATTAGGTTATTTTGAGTGGGATAATAACAATTATCTAGTTCCCTTTTGAGAGTAGTTTATCTCTTAAGTGTGATGTGTCTCTTTTAAATCTTCCTCCTTAATTATTATAAGAAAGAAAAAATATATTTTTATAGATTTATTCAATAAGTATTCAATCTTTTTTTTTTTGAAAGAAGTATCAATCTTTTATAGATCAATTTTATCGGATATTCAATAAATCTAAAAATATTTTTTTTTGCTTATAATAGTAAATTGGGTGACTATGTCCGTCTTCGATCATCCATCTCCATGCTCTTTTGGCCTCCCCATAGGATAGTATAGTATTTCTTTATCATTCTCTAATCATTAGCTAGCATGTGATGGTTGGGAACATACCCTGTAATTTTGTTATTTTTTAATTAGCATACCCATGTACAACAAGAATATGTACTTCCTTAGTACACACCATAATTTTGTTTTGTAAAAAAAAAATAGAATTAATTTTTTTAGGGAAAATAGAATTAATTTTTTAGAATTCATGAAAAATATTAAAAAATAATAATAGTATTAAGCTTACTAAAATAACCGTCCATCTTAATTTTTATTGGACAAACTAACCCAACTACACGCAATAAATGTTTTTAAGTTAATTTTTTTTTTGGTAAAGTGTTTTTAAGTTAAATGAGGGTATAATAAAAGTACAAACATTATAGCTCGAAAGTAGTAAAATTTTTTTTAAGAAACTAAGCGAAATATATTAAAGTAAAAAGCAGTCCCTCAAGCACAAGGCGTGCCTAAGGGAACTGAAGAGTATTGTTACAATACAGAAAGGCTATAAACAACCTAAAAAAAAACCAGACATTACAAAACAGTCTGTAAACAAACTATAGGGTTTTTCCTCCAAAAGGGATAGTCAAAATTGAACATGATGTAATTCACTTTCAACCACCAAAACGTTTGGATTTTAACCCTTTCAAGAAGAGCTTCTAGATGATCAAAGTGATTCTGAAAAATTCTCCTGTTTCGGTCTTTCCAAATGACAAATAGTACCGAAATCCAAATAATAGTAAAACTTGTCCTAGAGTTCTTTGAGAAACCTCCAAGAGCACAAAATTGGTTAGCACGAGAATGTAAATTACCATGTAAAACCGTAACAATACCAAACCAATGTGAGATCAAGAGCCAAAGCCGTCCATAATGATCACAATGAAAAAACAAGTGGTCCCTATCCTCTTCCTTACCACACAAGGTCGCGCATGCCACAAGGGTCGGGTCAAGAACATTCCTTTGTAGCAAGTCTATTCAGAAAGAGACGCCATACAAATATGTTAACCTTTAACTGAACCGCTTTTAGCCATAAAAATTAAATAAAATCTTCAGAGATGTTAGTGTCCACCGCCGTTAAATAAGAATAAGCCGATTGCACGGAATAGGTGTGAGTCGAATGGAGTTTCCACACCCACCTATCTGCGACATCTACCTGCAAAACAGAGTTAGTCAGTCGCCCCACACACTCCCCCACCAAACCCTCCTCCCATGCGAATAATCTCCGCCTCCACCGCCACGCATTCCCATCAGCCCCCCAACCTAACAAAAACATCTCCCTCACCGTGGTCATTTTGTAATCTGACAACTCAAATAGCCTAGAAAAAGACACAACTAACGGAACGTCATCCAGCCACATATCCTCCCAAAACAAAGTGGTACTCCCATCTCCTACCTTCCGAACAATATTATCCAACAACCACCCAACATCCGCCCATCCCACACCAGATCGAATTTGATTTATGTGAGTAGTTAATTTTTACTTAGGTAAGGATTTTCATAATTAGTAAATATTTATTAAGAAAAAGTAATTTAAAGATTTTGAAAAATAAATTGATATAATTTCGAAAACAAGATTTATATCTTTTTGATAAAAAAAAAAAGATTTATATCTTTAAAATACTCAAATATAAAATGACACATGTTAGTATTTTCCTATTTTTAATAATGATCCATGTTTGACATTTGAGATGTGGTGGTCGGGGTTCGAACCCCAGACCTTGCATATATTATGCATTGTCCATACCAACTGAGTTAAACTCACGAAGACTCTTTCTTACTTATATAATAACAGCCATAAGGTTGTACAAAAAAATAAAAAAATAAAAGCCATAAGGTGTATATTACCATATGATCCTCATAATGGTTCCATGTTGCCGTGTTTTCCTCTATCATTTCACATTAGTCCAAAATCCCCATTTAAAACCATATACTCCATTTTCTTTTATTCTCCGAAATCAATGCAATCTTTTTTGCATAGATGTGAAATGAAAACTATAAGCCAAAAAAATGATCTCAAAGTATCCACGGTACTAAAGTGCCGTTGGGGAAAAAATAAAAAATTTGTAAAGAAGAAGGTTGATTGGCGTTGGAGAGCGACACTTAACTGCAGCTGAATTAATATTGGAATTTTGGGGCGGAAATGAGCAGTTTTGGAAAAAAGAAGAGCAATTTTTCAACAAATCCACCATTTTCAAGCTCTCAAAACCGAATTCTGCTCTTTACCCAAACCGTTTTGCTCATTCCCAAAGTAAATGTCCAAAAGCCCTTACGTGACTTAAGTTACGCTAGGGTATTTTTTACGTGAGATAAGTCTCGCACGTTATAGCTCAGCGTGAGTTAACTCGCACTAGTTGGCCAGTGGTTACAGCTCAAGAACACACGTTTTTTGGACGGTGGTCAATGCATTTTAATGGTTTTTACGCGTTTTTTTTAAAAAGTTTTTTCACGTTTTTTGACCTCATTAAGTGCTATGCTACCTTAAACCACCTATAAATACCCTCACAAACTTCCTCTTTTCTTCACATTATCTCCTCCCACTCTCTCCCCCTTTTTCTCTTCTTCTTTTTTGCTTCTATAGTCTCTAGACTCTTTATACCCCTTTAGGTATATACTAGTGGCTTTTGGGGGGAAGTAGTAGTCCGCCGTGTTGGGGAAAAGGGTATCATCCCTTGAGGTAAAATTAGGTTTGCTTCCTTTTACTCCCAAAATCTTTTTACCGTGGGTAAAAAGAATCATCATGGGGGTATAAAAGGAACCAAATTTAAATTTACCTCAAGGGATCTTGATG
>Ga0228711_1012028_pt1 | contig 10766 bp, 4 predicted proteins | sample MedpolnodulmetaG_2_FD_177996 | JGI IMG/M metagenome (GOLD analysis project Ga0228711, IMG submission 177996) | Root nodule microbial communities from Medicago polymorpha collected in Santa Monica, California, United States - brown nodules | ecosystem: Host-associated > Plants > Roots > Nodule...
TGTTTCCCTCAAAAAATGAACTTAGTGTTGAACAATGAACTTAGTGTTTCCCTCAAAAAATGCTAGCAACACTCTCTTTTGAGCACTCTCTCTAGCACTCACTCTTTTATTGGATAAAATCATTGTATGTCCCACCACCATATGTGGGTTCCATTTCCAAAGTGTAAGTCCCACATTGATTTCACCTAATAAAAGAGTGAGTGCTAGAGAGAGTGTTCAAAAGAGAGAGTGTTGCTAGCATTCCTCTTCTTTACGATAAATATCACGCGTTGAAATTTCAACGATTTGTAAATATGAAATTTCACGCGTTGCTCCTTGTGGGCCATATGGCATGAGACAGCCGACACATTTTTTTGGTAAATTGCCAACTATATCATTTTTTTTGCTAAATATGAAAAATGACTTTTTTTTACTCTCTTAATAAAATGACTTTTTTATGGAAAATTAATACTCTCTTTTGATCCCGTTTGAATTGACTTATTTTTAACTTATGAATAATAAATAAAAAGTTATTTATGCAGGAGTCGAGGTTCAACCCCGGACATCCATGTACATGCATAAAGTAAAGTAATCGTATTAGAGTTTGTATTGTATTGATCATGCTTTGATAAGACTCTCAAGGGTTGTCTTTATAGCCCTTTATGGACCTGATTTATGGTTACTTAAACTATAAGTAACGAGGGTAATTAAATATTTAGGCCGCATTCTAGAGTCTTCTAAAAGCAGGATGAGGCGGCGTCATGGGAAGAAAAAAAAATAAGATTAGAAAAATAATAATCAAGAATATGATTAGAAAGAAAAAAAAAATACACCTAATAATTTGTACAATGATTTATATTTAAGATTAATATTTTTTTTGAAGAGGACTTATAATTAAGACGGAGTGAGTTTAATGGCATACACCCTCCGGTCACTATTATAAGCAAAATTTTGTATTTTAAATTCATTCATTAAATGATTTATGTGGTCTATAATAAATATTATATACATCATTAATTAAATGACTCTAAAATACAAAATTTTGATTATAATTGTAACCGGAGAGTGTATGTGGTTAAATCAAGAGAAAAGAGCTTGAATTTTGATCATAATAATTGACACGTTGGTAGCTAAGAGTTGGTTGAATACATATAAATTGATGATAACCACACTGACTAATTCATCTTCATAATTAACATTTATGATTCATGGAAAACCAACCACTAACATCAATACCTGCCATTGATAGAAATCGGTAATAAATAACGACAAATAAGTAACATTTATAATTCATCGAGTAGCACCAGTGGAGTAGGTTGAACATATAACATTTATGATCAAAATTAGTACCCTCGTGGGTACTTTTGTAAAATATATTATCCTAAAACAACTGACTTATTTCATTTTTCAATGTAATATTAATTACTTTTTTCCATTTATAACTCTAATTAACACAACGTTCATCACTCTCAATTCAATATATTCCACTTTGCATTTATGATAATGATAATGAATGCACCAATACATGACAAAAACACTTAAAACTATTTTTCTCTCTTTAATATATACATTTGTATTATGTGTGAAATGAGCAAATAGCCCACTTAATCTGGAACAGAGGGAATACTTCTTCCTCCTATATGTATTATAAGCCTTTGACTAATTTTATATTCACTCTGTCCTTATATCTAAAGCATTTTTAGACTAAAAAATTGTCTCTAAGGATAAACCCATTTTCAAATTAATAAACCCATTTTTAAAATAGACACATTAATTACACCAACAATTTTTCTTAAGAAATGTGAAAAACTAGTATGGACACCCGTGCCAAGCACGGGCTAGAATCTTGACATCCTCGAGGAAGAGAATATTGTGATGTATCAAGTGTTAGTTAAACCTCAACATTGGATAAAATATTGGAGGTTGAAGAACAAAGAAGTGAAGAAAAAAACCTCATATACTTATGCCTTAAAATTTTGGATGAAGATGTAACATCATTCTCACTTATGTGATTGCTCTTGTTGCAATGTGTTGATTCACAAAAGTGCTGGCTCCCGCATAAGTCTCAATGGTGATATCATATCCGCTTCAACATTTTTGTGGAGCAGAAGTGGTTCGTAGTGGTGGATCGCGGACACGGAGAGTCTCATACTTAATGAAGAGATGTTAATGTATCAAGTGTGAGCTAAAATAACACATTGAATGCAGTAGTAGTTGTTGAGCAACATATAAATGAGATGACTCAAATATCTAATGTCTTAAGATTTTGGGTGAAGTTGCGATGTCAATCTCATTTGTGTGTTTGCTCTTAGCATGATGTTATGGTACAACTCAATCGAGGTTCTCACGAAAGTCCTAATATTATGATGATTTGTTTTGTTAGTTTATTGGTGTCATTTGTTGAATTTTGTATCTTAAAATTTAGTTTTGAGATGTAATTGCTTTCAAGCAATTTTTTATGCAACCTCTTATTTAAAATTCCTTCACTTTTAGTATTTGGTCTGATTTGAAGAAAAAAAATGTAGACATGTTCTTTTACGTTAACAAAATACATGTTTATTAGACATTTTAAATTGACGTGACTATTTTTTAATGAATCCATTATTTTGGTAGCATAATTACTCAATAATGTGCAACTACTTCAACAAATTCAAAAAATTACCAGCAACTCATTATTCCCCCTATACTCTCACAAATAAAGCATTTACCCCTCTGTTTTCCTGTATCATTTGTCTCGTGTACAAATTTATTTTTTATCTTCTCTCTTTTTCTAATTTACTTTCTCTTTTCTCTTGAAAAGAAAAGAACAAAGAGATCCCTCTATGAAATTGCCACCAACCACATTTTTTACCTTGTTGTGCCTTTCAGTTTATTAGATTATCTCATCATATCATAAATACATATAGTCTCACACTTGAGGGAGAGACGTTAATGTGTCAAGTGTGGTTTAAACTTCTACATTATATATAAGAGTAGATATTGAGCAACATATAAGTGTGATGATTAATAAACTCAATGTCTTAAGGTTTTGGGTTTAGATGTATTGTGAATTTCACAAGTGGGGTTTCTCTTAGTCAAATGTGGTGATTAATCCCACTGTAGGCACTCTAAGAACTCCGAACATCATGATGAATTGATTTGTTAGTTTGTGGGTTTAGTTTGCTTAATTTTTTTATATTAAATATACGTTTTTGGAAGCAAATATTTTTATCCAACCTTTATTATTTAAAACACTTTCACTTTTGCTTTCTGGTGGAATCTAATTAACAATGAAAAAATACAGGTGTTTTGCTAAGTTGACAAAACCACATTTTATAATTATGTGACATTTTTTTTATTTAGTTTATTTTTTTGGGTAGAATAATTGCTCGTAAATCTCCAACTCCTTCAAATAAACCATAAAATTACCAACAACTTTTTATATTTTCAATAATTCCGCAAACGAAACACTCCATACTTTTTTTTCATATCATATCTCTCATTTTCAAATTATTTTTTCGTATTATTTCTTTTTATAATTTCCTTTCTCTCTTTTAATGAAAGTTAAAATCATAAATATCTCCATGAAATCACCATCAATCCACCTTTTTAACCATGTTATGCCTCCGTTTGACCTTATTTGATTATGTCAACAGATCCCAGACACATAAAGTCTCACACTTAATGAATATATGATAATGTGTCAATTGTGATTTAAAGTTCCACATTAGATGCAAGAGTAGATGTTGAGATACGTATAAATGAGATGACCAATCTAAGAGTAGATGTTTAATTTTTATATTAAATTTAAATTTTTGGTTGTTATTCGCTTTCCTGCATTTTTTTAAGCAATCCCTATTATTTTAAATTTATTCAAGTTCTTTCTTAGGTGGGATTTAACCATATAAAAATACGTGCTTATTAGAATTTTTGAAATGTTATTGTGTTTTTTAATTAAGTCAAATTTTAAAGAAATTAATTACTCAAAAATCTCTAACTCCTCCGACTTACTTTATTCTTTATAACCTCATGGACAAAACACACAATTTTTTTTATCGGTATCATTTATCTGAATCTCAAATTTCGTTTTCATCTTCTATCTTTTTTTAATTTTATTTCTCTCTTCTCATGAAAGAAAGAAACATAAATCTCCCTCCATTAAATCACCAACAACCCACCTTTTTTTTTTATCTTGTTGTCCCTTTGTTTGACCTTATTTGACCATGTCATATAGTTATGGACACAAAGAGTTGCACACTTGAAGAAGATGTTAATATATCAAATATGAGTTAAAGTTCAACAATTAATGGAAAGGTAGATGTTGAATAACATATACGTGAGATGACCCATATATGTGTCTGGATATTTTGAATGAAGATGTAATATTTATCTCGCTTGTGTGGTTTCTCATAGTCAAGGATGATGATACTAATGTAGGCTCCATGGAAAGTAGCAACATTAGAATGATTTGTTTTTGTTAGTTTTTTTGTGTCATTTGTTTAACTTTTTATCATAAATTTTATATTTTGGATGTCATTCACTTTCGTGCAAATTATTTTTTTGTCAATTTAACTTTTATTATTTCAAATTGTGTTCACTTTTTTTAGAGTATGGGCAAAGGAGAAAGTTAGTTATGAGGTACCAACCTAGTTGAGACGTCATAACTTTCTCTTGATGCTTTTGCATTCTATTTCTTTATTAAAAAAATAAAAATATTTGTCACATTTGGTCTTTTGTGGGATTTGACAAAAGAAAAACGTAGATGTGTTATACTAAGTTAACAAAATACATGTTTATTAGACTTTTTAAATTGATATGAAATTTTTTAATAAGTCTAATATTTCCGTAGTATACACATTAATCTCCATAAAATTACTTGTGTTTGTTTCAAGTTTATCAAATTTATTCCTAGGAATAACATTCCTTGGAATATAAAGATGAGAATTTTATTCCAAAGTATTTAGGAAAAATATGTTTGGTTAACTTTATAATATTCCTAGGAACCATAAAAATAGGGATTATAATAGGTAACTATTTATAAATTTATTCCCATCTTCATGAGAACTTTATTCCCATCATTTTCTTTGGAAATTTTTTTCTATTCCCAGGAACATTTTATACTCGGGAATAAAATTTAGTAAACTTGTAACAAACATAGGCATATATATTCCTATCATTTTATTCCCGGGAATTAACAAATATAACTTGAAACAAACACACCCTCTATGTTCAAATTCATTTCATTTTTTTTATCAAAACCTTAAAATTAACAACTTATTATATTTCCTTAATTTCTCTATGTTCAAATTCCTTTTTCATCTTTTTTCCTTTTCTAATTTACTTTCTGTCTTCTCATGAAAGAAAGGAAAGAAAAAACATCCTTTTTTGAAACCGCTACTGACCCACTTTTTTTACGATGTTGTTCCTTTGACCTTATTAGGCTATCTCACTAAGTCACAAATACAAAAAGTCTCACACTTAAAAGAGAGATGTTAATGTGTCATGCGGGAGTTAAACGTTTACATTGGATGCAAGAGTAGATCTTAAACAACATATTAGTGAGATGACCCATATACCTAATGTCATAAGATTTTTAGTCAAAATGTGGTGTCAATCTCATTTGCGGGGATTCTCTTAGCCAAGTATGATGATGCAACTCACTGTATACTCCCGCAGAACTCTGATATTATCATGAATTGTTTTCTTAGCTTTTTTTATGTCATTTGTCTAATTTTTTTTTATATTAAATAAAAATTATTTCAATTTTTTTTTCAAATTCTTTCACTCTTGGTCTTTAGTGGGGAACAAACAATGAGAAAATGCCACTGCTTTATGATGAGCTGACAAAATACATACTTATATTATTTTAAATTCGTCCACTTTTAGTCTTTGATAAATGAGTTACATATGTATGCAACAAATTAAAAAAAAAATACAAATTTTGATCTACAATAGATGAAATATGTGGGAAGCAAATAAAGGAAACAATGGTCAAAGTTTCAAATTTAAAAGGCAAGAATATCCGCATCATCATTTACTTTAAAATACATGTTGCCATATACATCTTTGCATTGGACCCATTTGATTGTAATTGATATTGCTATAAATACAATAATGAGAGATTAATTGGAATTTTATATTTCTTAAAAATGTTTTATTAGAAATTTGATATTGTAAAATTTATATTTATAGGTTAACATAGTGAATTAAAACACAATTGAATTTTGAGTGAAGACAAAATTTAGTTTCGTATAAAAATTGAGACCCAATTTAGTTGCTAAGAAAAAATAAAAGCACCTTTTAGGTCCAAAAATTAAATTTGAAAATTTAGTATCTATCTCATTATACTTCTAAATATTTGTTGTGAGGGCATCAAATTATTATTTTATTAAGAGATATAATTGTACCAGTTTTTACTTATTATTTTCAATGACTTAATCATAAATTTTTTATTATTGTCAAGACATAACATTCTTTTTAATTATTTTGATGAACTAATTTGGTTGTAGGATCCATTAACATATGAAGGTAAGCTAATTGACGATGAAAGGTTTTTTATTTAACACTTTATATGGTTAACAAATCTCTTTCCACGAGAATCAGAAGGTTCACACAAAAACAAAAAATAAAAAGTTACTCCACATCCACGCCCTTCATTTTACCTTGATTTAATGAATTAAATTATATTTTTAACAACTCTTTTATCTTGATTTGTTCTATTCTTCTTCTCAATATTTTTTGTACTTTCTTATTATGTGTTTGTTTGACACTTCAATATCTGAAAATGAAGACAAAAATATGTGTAATAATTGAATAAGATAAATTAATAATAGGCTTAATTGCACTTTTGGCCCCCTATGTTTTAAGAACTTGCGATTTTGGCCCCATAACTAATTAAAATACAAAACAGCCCTCTATATATTGGATCTTTGGCAGTTTTGGCCCCCTAGACCAATTTTGACTCGGTCAACGCTGACGTGGCACTTCAAAGCAATGCACACGTGGCAGATTTGAAGTGCCACGTCAGCGTTGACCGAGTCAAAATTGGTCTAGGGGGCCAAAACTATCAAAGATCCAATACATAGGGGGGCTGTTTTGTATTTTAATTAGTTAAGGGGCCAAAATCGCAACTTCTTGAAACATAGGGGGCCAAAAGTGCAATTAAGCCTATTTTTTTATATACTCAAAAAAAAATTCTTTTGGCTCAATATTAATTTAGGGAGAAAAAAAAAACTTTAAAATTTAATTTTATAAAAAAAATATCATAAAAATTTTAAGTTGATGTCGCAAACCCTAAACTTTTAATTTCCAAATATATCATTCACAAAGCTTCATTTTTCTTGCGTCAAAAGCAAAAGCTTCACTTTTCTAGCTCTCCATTTTCTCTCATACTATTACGGTACCCTAATAATTCTATTATTAATCTACATTGTTGGCCTATGCGGTCTTCCAATCCTCACGTCCATTGGTTGCCGGAACATATCACAAAAACTATTAGAATAGAATTTAAGACAAATATATATAGTCTAAATTTAGCTCTTGATAAACTTGAAAAAACCACGAATAGTCCTTGACAAATATTGTAAGATCTTATTTGGTCAAAGTCACCCCAAATAAGACTTTACCCATAATAGGGAATCAGCATCGCAAATCAAAGGAGATTAGACAATGAACACAATACATAAACATTATTTTAAAATAGAAAGACCTAAAAAATGTCTGTTAATAAATTGGTGAGTTCGTGTATGCAATGTTAAAAAAATTTACTTTATTGATTGGGACAACACAATTGTAACGAGGGATAACCTCTTTTCCATGAGTAGAAGAACTTAAAGTACTCATATTGTAAGTCACATTATGATTGGAGAAGTTTGTGACCTCAAACACTTTTCTTTCCTCCTTATTGATTAGGACAGCAAAAATCTTTATATATCTAAATGTTAAACATTAAGCCGTGTTGAAGCAACTCCGAATAACCCTAATCCTGTCTTTTTTTGAGGGGTTTGAAGAATATTTATGAAAAAATTCCCTCTAAAGATTTGAAGCCATGCCATGTTGGTTACTTCAAAGCACTTTAACCACCAAGCCACTTGTTGTTTCTATGATATCATTTGGCTTTCACTACATGATATCCAATATTAAACTCCCTTTTCAAAAAACCAATTAATTCCTTTTTCTTTCTTTCCAAACGGTTTCGAACCATTTTTCCTCCTTTCTCCTTCGCAATCTAAACCCAAAAGTTTGCAGTTTTCATCCATTTCTTCCCTTTTTTCCTTCGACAAATGTCTTAAAAATGAAAATGTAGCTGACCTTATAGGCTTCTATGGTTGAATCACTTGATATGTTTCTCATACTAACTTTATACTGTAACTTTTTTTCTTTGATGTGTATTTTAAAATTAGCTCATTGTTATAAATTTTGCTTATTGTTTAGATTTTGTATGACGGGTTTCAATTTCGGTGCGTTTTACTCATTATAGTCTTTATTGAAATGTTATACATAATACATTTAAACATGTCAACAACTAATAATATAGTCAACCTGATGCTTATATATGAAAATCGAAATAAACAGGGTCTAGTAAGTATAATAGAGAATAAGGTCCTTGAATAAATTTAACCAAAAAAAGTCCTTCAATGAAAAATAATGTTCTTTGTGGGAGAAGATACTAATATCGAATGATTCAAAGTAGGTATGTGGACTAAAATTGTCCTTTGACAATTATTGAAGGGATCATATGGTTGTTATGGTCAATGAATCACATACATAATTCATGGAGAAATGAGATTCCCTTCCCTTCTTCTAGTTCTATAATTGGAAGGCTAAATCAATGGGGACCCATAAGGCCCCTAAATTCTTGAACTAATGTTTGGTCATTTGGGACAAACTCCTTTATTAATGTTCAATTTTCCATTTTCTTCAACCAAAAAATTCTCACCCAACCCATAATTAGTCCCAGCAATTCCCGTATCTTCAAAGTCATAAAAGGATGGATCTTTTGAACACTTAACGTAACCATACATTTCCAAATTCCAATCCCAAAGCAACTAAGCCAAAATATAAATTTGACTTTTACGTTCATAAACAAAATCTGCTAACATATGAAACTATACTTAAATTAATTAGATCACTTTACATAAGTCTCTGATTAATCATGAGAACTAGAAAGAAAGAAGTATTAAAAAAAAAACTAAAATTTCTAACTAAACTAAAACTAGGACTAGAATAGGCCATACCCCAAACCAAAAGAAGACAATGGGGTCAAATAAACTAAGACAAAAAAGATTAGAGACCCACAAAATCATTTCTTCTAACAACCATATCTTAAACAGTGCTTTGAACACATAATTCATGGAACGCTGTTACAACCATTTTGTTTCATTAAAATTGTGTTTTTGTTCATCCGTACACGTTAAGATCTAGGACGGAGTGTCTCAAACGTCCTATGTTGTATAGGAGCAGCTGTGGCCCATGGTCCCACAGGAAATGTACGAGGGTGATTTGGAGCCATAGGATGACGACGCGTGGCAGCATCAACGGCAGATGATGGAACAGCAACACGCTCACAAGAGGGGCACATGGTAAGTGTTGTTGGTGGTGTCATTTGCATGTAGAATTGTGGGGAAAGTTTCAATGCTCTTAACTCTTGCACTTCTTTTTGCAACCGTCTATTTTCATCCGTTAGATTCTCACAACATCTTTTCAAAAATTCACAATCTACCTCTGTTTGCTTCAACTTAGTCCTGAAATCGCAATTTAACAAATAAATAAATATTGATAAATGAGACTAATGTTTTAAAAATTGAATTAAGCTAATGGATCTCATACAAATCCAACGTGATACCAAACATGCACCAAACATCTGGTTCGAGTTTTAAAATATTGTCAAAACTAAATAAAGACTAGTCAAATGAACTAACCTTGCTCTACGATTTTGAAACCAAACTTCAACTTGTCTAGCACGAAGCCCTAATTGTTTTGCAAGTGCCAATTTTTGTTTCTACAAACAAATCAAAAAAAGTTAATCACCTAAAAAAACGAAAACAAAACATCATAGCTTAAAAAAATTTAACTAATACTTACGGGGTTAAGAGTGTTGTGTTCTTTGAAACTCTCTTCAAGGATAATTGATTGGTCTTTGGTGAGTCTAAGTTTTTTCCTGGAAGTTTCAGCATCTTCTTCATCACTGATTCCTCTTGAACAATCTCTTTCCATGTCAAGATCTTCACCTGTAACTTCTCTTTCGCTTCTTTTACCACTCACACTTGAAACGGTGCTGTTTGGTGATGAAACTCCTGCTTCTTCTTCACAATCAGCACCAGAAGGTAACCGATTCACATCGATTCCTCGGAGAAGTAAAGGTCGTTCTTCGATTCTGCATGTCTCCGAATCCCGATGATCTGCATGTAAATATAAGATCGTTAATTAAATTATTCCAAGGTTGGAATTGGACGAGATCTAGAGAATGGAAGGATACGCACCTGAAGAAGTAAAAACATCGTTCCAAGAAGGTTTTTGAGGATTGTTGAAAGTAGAAGGAGTTGAAGAAGACATAAGATTAAGGTATTGAGGATTTGGTGGATTTTGAGGGAAGCTCAAACTTAGGCTCAAACCAAATTCTTCCTTTTCAATACTCATTTTTCTAATCCTTGTTCTTGTAATACAAGAAAGAAAACTAAAGTGCTTTGTTTTTAGAAGGAGGTTACTTGAGAGAAAATTTGGGGGATAGGAAGAGTGAAAGAGAACAAGCTTTTTCTATTGAGAGAGATGATTACAATGAAGTGGGGAGGCAGGGTTGTGGGGAATAT
>Ga0228711_1012030_pt1 | contig 10765 bp, 9 predicted proteins | sample MedpolnodulmetaG_2_FD_177996 | JGI IMG/M metagenome (GOLD analysis project Ga0228711, IMG submission 177996) | Root nodule microbial communities from Medicago polymorpha collected in Santa Monica, California, United States - brown nodules | ecosystem: Host-associated > Plants > Roots > Nodule...
ATGAGAATGGGATTATAGATATCAAGAGAGAAGATGCAGGCCAAGTTGATGATGATGATGAGAATAACCAATTCAAAATATCTCAAGTTTTGGGACATTCAACAGAAATTACATTAAAGAGATCACAGGTTAAGGTTGGTATGAATTTTGAGTTTAGAACAACTATAGGTATCAAGACTTAATATTTACTTAACTTTGTTTTGCATTAAATTGCTCCAAGATAGAGTAACTTGTGGCTGTCAAATCAACATAAATGCACACGAGTACATTATTTCATCTGCTGTTAAATTTCCTTTATTCTTTTCTTTCTGTGTATGTTTTTTTTATGTACAAATGTGAGATATTGCAAGATTAGCTAAAGTTGACTGTTAATTGTTTCTTTTAATATCTTTTGAGTAATAAGAGAAAAAATATATAATGCAAAATTTCAGGGGGTATTTGCAAAACGCCATGTTAACTAACAGAAAAATTTGACGGAGGGGGTAAATTGATTAACGTTGTACAACTTCAGGGGGTAATTGAAGTTTTGTTAATTTCAGAGGAGTAATTAACGAAACTTACAAGGGGTTAATTGCTTATTTACTCTGAAAAAATATATTTATACTTCTTCCGTCTCACAATTATTGTCTCTTTAATATTTTTTTCTTTTTCTCAAAATAATTGTCACTTTACAATGCAGCATTTATTATTTTTTTCCACTATTATACCCTTATTTATTGAATTTCATCCAACTTTAACTACTCCATTAACTACAATTAATAAGGGTGTTTTAGTAAATATTACTGATTTTACCATTGAAATCAACACAATTAATCATTTTATTAATAATCGTGTAAACCTTAAACGGCTAATATTGTGAGATGGTGGGAGTACATGATTTGAAAATATGAATGTTGACATGAACTAAGATAAGGCAAGTGTCCGTGAATTTGGCTAAAATTGTGTACTAAATTATGAGTTCACATACTCAACAAAATATAACATATTTGTATTTCACTTCACTTAGATATGACGTCATGTAATACCTACCTATGTGATTTTTCTAAGGCGGTAAGTGTACACATATAATTGAATTGACTTCACTTTTTATATATGCATATTAAAAAATTGCAGGTTGTACATGAATTGTTTGCTTACAATTGAAGACTATTATTGACTATCGAATCTAGACCATTTCTTAACGTACATGAACTTAATCCACATATGATTCTTAAGCATGGAAGAAAAACCAATAGAAACACAACAAAAATATGTTCGTTATAGTATGCAGATGTTGTAGTTCGAACTCTGAATTTCAGACTTAGTCACCTTAATGGTGAATTTCAGGTCATTAGATTACTTGACCACAAAAAAGAAAAAAAAAACCACTTTTCACCGAAGAGATTTATGAGAAAATTCACCTAAAAACACATTTAAGATCACTTAAATGTGCAATGAAATTTTAAAGATGCTACTCACTTTTATCATTCCATTAATCACATGCTTAAACAAGCATTATCTAAAAACTCTATTTTTCGAAACAACACTCTTTGATTATGCATTACCTGAGCGTCGGTACTTTTTTAGGTTTCTGAGGTAGTGAGTTCATGACTATGTGAGTTGACAAGTTAGCTCATTTTTATGATACATAGTTGAATGTATATAGTTTTTACAAATCATAAAAGAATTGACTCCTGCTATAATAGTATATGGTAAAAAATTGTGGAAATCTTGCAGTTGTCCACTGTTCTTCAAACTGTGAACCTGTTCATAAATTTGTACAATCATACCCAAGGGCAAAGTATTTTGTACCAGAAACAAATTTCTTAATAATGAAACTAGATTAGAAAGTCAGCAGTCAAAACAATAGAGATCTATGTAGTAAAATAAAAAAATTATGCTTTTCTTTATGTACAGAATGAAGGAAAATAAGGACCAAGGAATTATGCTCTATCAGTATAATTAATTAAATTAGATAATCCATCTAGAAAAGTTAAAATGAGATCCAAGGTTTCCACAAATTTAGAAACCCCAGAAAAAAATTTCCCAACTCACCACCTCTTTCCGATGATGGGATATAAATGATATGAAGAATTTAAATTTAAAAAACTAGACCTACATTAGTAACTTATCCGCTGATATTTCCACTTTCTTAATTCCATTTCCTCGGTCCTTTTCTGTGGGAAAGGAAGCACCACTGGAAAATAGAGTACCAGTATCTTCATGTGGAGTAGCAGATTGGTTTGCACTAACATATCCATTGCCATAATATGCATCGTCGTTAGCTGTTAGCAACTTGCATTTAACCGCATCTGTATCTTCCAAATCTTCCTCCACATTTCGATAATCAATTGAAAGAGAAGAATGCTTATCCAAGAAAGAAAAATCATTTGGTAAACCTGGAGAAGGACAAGATCCAGCCACACCAGTATCATCTTGATCTTGAGCGCAGCCTGAAGTCTCTTCTATAGGTCTTCCCATATCCACATCCATCAAATTTTCGACAACATGAGAAATGGGTAAATAAGATGATTCATCAACAGCACTATAAGAAATATCATTACCATTATCAGTTGACTCAACATCAATCATGTTTGTGTCCTTCACATTTGAGAGTGTGTCCGCAGACTGCTCTCTTTTAACTTCGGAGTTCAATTGAATGGAGGACTCGTATTCATAACCAGAAGAAACCTTCAATTCTTGACTAATATCAGATGGTGAAATCTCACAATCTCTACTGCAAGCCAACACCTTCACGTTTGAGAGTGTGTCCTCAGACTGCTCTCTTTTAGCTTCTGAGTTCAATTCAATGGAGGACTCGTATTCATCACCAGAAGAAACCTTCAATTCTGGACTAATATCAGACGGTGAAACCTCACAATCTCTATTGCAAACCAGAGCCTTCACATTTGAGAGGCATTCAGCTTCTTCAGTTTTGCCAGGTTCCACTTCCACTGTTCGCTCTTCTACTTTCCCTGAAGATTTGGTAGTTTGAATTTGAAGGCTTGATGGTCGGGCAGTACACCTGTCCAGAATCAAAACAAGAATTACTTGCCATTTCACTCAGACTAATTGGCACAAATTACTATTAAAAAAGTTATATGAATGATGCATCTTCCCAACATCAAATATCGTAACCATTCTTTAAACAAACACCAGATAACGGTAAGTTATTCAAATAACCACCAGAGGTCTCAATAGGTGGAAAACAATTTCTAAGTTCTAAAATTTGAAGGTCAGAGCAAATGCAGTATGTATTGGAATACAAAACTGAACATTCAATCTAAAATTATCTGAGCAAATTATTAAATGTTTAAAGTTTAAAAAACTGAATATATCACCTAGGCAAGGGGTTCAACATGTAAACCAAAATTTTTTTTGAGGGAAGGATACCTTTTATACAGCAGCATGTATGCTCCCTGAGAAAGCACCTCCTCCAATTCCACACAAGCAACCTTAGAAATGTAATGCCACACAAATGAGGATACTTAGAGTTCAAAAGCTAAAAAGTATGCAGCGACCAAAAAGGAAAATAGTAAAAAGTTTCATTGGGATAAATCTACCTTTGAGTCATCAATCCTATACCAGTTTCCCCGGAAATCCTTGATGTAGCAGATGTAATGACCAAAAAATGAAGCATTTAACATATCAATATGGACTACAACAGCATACAAATTATAGATATCAGACCCATCTCCAGCTTCACTCATGTAAGGGCTAAGATTTAAAATCTCAGGGAAGGCTACTCTTTTGTTAAGTTTTCCAAATCTCCCACTCTGCATGTACAACATCCCAAAAAAACATGAGAAAATTTGCCAAAGAAAGTTCACGTAGGCCTGAAGTTTCAAGTTTCTATGTATTAGCAGGAAAAATATGAAAGTGCAATTAAACAGTATATAGTTATAATCATGCTGCATTGGCAATGTATAATTCATATCACATGAAGCACAAAGGGGAAGTACTAGAAATGATACGACTGAAATCTAAACTATAAACAACCTAAAGCATCTGACAACAAACAGTCTATAGAACATATTACTCAGACCTGAAATCTTTTCAAGGCAATTGTAAGAATATTTGGAGCACATTTCACAGTAAGACGTTTCCATGCCTTTACATAGTCCTGACACCTGCCAAACAGCAGCATAACATATTAAAAGACAGCAAAATACATCATCAAAAGTAAGTGTTTGAATTCTATTTTCATTGACAAGAATAAATTCCACCACTCAAAGTTCCAAACAAAAATAGTTATTAAGATGAAATCCTCATGATGTCCTCTACATTCAATTAATAAACAGACCGGTTATTCTATAACTAAATAGGATAGATAACCTTACCCCTCACATTTATACATATTTTCCCCATCAAGCCACTCTTTAACAGTAAACTGATCTAGACATTCCTCCAACGAGGCAGCATCTCCATGAATTTCAACTGTCAAGTCCATCATACTTTCATACTGATTTGAAGTCTTATCACACTTTGTGCAAATAACCTATTTAGTTTCACAATAATAAAAACAGAAGATTAAGACAGAAGCAAATGGTGAAAATTGATAATCAGACTGAAAAAAAAATCTAAAATTTATATCTTAGGTTAAAGACTGATCCATAAAGACTGTATAGAATCAAATATTGGCAATTGGGCTAGACTAACTTCTTAAGTTAAATGTGGGAAGGAAAGAAAAACAACGCCAATTCCTTTTAATAACCCTGGAGAACATAACCTTTAGCCTCTATTTTATTATAGATGTAATGTAATAACAGCAAAGCATGCCTTCCAACAACAAACTGTTAATTTTAGTCAGACTAGATGTCTAACCTCAGATTGAAGGCGACCACCAAAAATGTGCTGGATAATGGTTGTCTCCTGAAGGTTAGAAGGGACAGCTTTTTCTCCACCAAATTCATCAAGGCAAACAGATTGCATAGTATCAATTGAAAACCTAAAAAAATATTGAAAAAATACAACTTTTAGATCTTCCAAAACTAAATATGGAATAGGCATTCTTCCCAGACAGTTAATGTACAATCCACTACAAAAATTGAAATGGTAATGTTGCGACAAAAACAAACCTCATGAACTCGTGAGCATCCTCTTGTCTTCCATAACCTAACGTACCACCGATATTAGGCAAACGAGATAGAATATTCATTGGAGAAAACGCCTGTGAACTTAGCCTTGCTCTTTCAACATGACTTTCAAACTCACATAGAAAGCACCAATCATTACAAGTGCCTGAAGAAACACCGTCAACAAACATAAGCACTACTAATATTTAGTTCACATCCATTATGAAAAAAAGAAGTTAAATTAAGAAATTACATTCATTTCGGTGGCCCTTCTCCAACAAGTAGGCAACAAGCGGCTTTGTGAATGAGAGACACTGAAGAACCACATTCGCAAAACAACTACAAAGTAAAGAAAAGTAAATATTTCCATGAACCCTCATATCTCAGTTAATAATGATAGTAAATAATAAAGCTAAAGTTCGATCATGAGAAGGGCAAACCTGTTTCCACAATTCAAGAGTCCACAAGGAGGAAATCCCGGCTTGTCCCAGTTAAATAGTTTAACAAATTCACCATAAGGAAAAAGCACCTGAAAAGCACAATATTTGTAATTTTGGCATACAAGAGAGAGACCATACAAGATTTAACCCTATAAACAAAATATAGACAAAGTCACCAAGGCAAGGAACCAGAAAGGGTCAGAAACCTCGTGTTGGTTAAGGAGCTGCACCTTTAGGGAAAGGGCGTGCCTCTGGTGCTTCTGGTGCCTTGTCAGTTCAAGGGAGGCATACGCCTTCGGTGTTTTATTGATAACAAAAAGAAAATTTCCTATATGCTCAGTCATCTAACTTTCTAATCACGCTGCTTTCCATATAAATGAGGAGAATATTGAAAGACAAACTAGTTTTTTAGTCTTCAGACTGCTTATTTGCCAATAATTTAGATTTCTATGAATTGAAAGTCATAATATGTTTATTTTTACTATCTCAAGTGCAAACTACATAAAACAGAAAATGGTTGAAAGTATTCAAATGTACTATTCTTCACTTAAGTGTGTGCTCTTTGGCATCTCTCCTCAAGGCAGTAAAACATCCTAGCACCTCAAGGATGCACTTCGCCTTCGACAACAAGGGATAATAAAACATAAAAAGAAATCATCAAAACATCAATAACAGAAAATTACATCTTTAGGCTTCTTGATAGGCCTGGAAGTACCGTAACCACTAGGTACCAGTGCAATCAAATTCGATCCTTTACCCCCAGCAGCAGAAGCCTTAAACCCACCATTAGTTGCCCCATTTGAAGCCGAGTTAAATACATTGGCACCACTATTACTTTTGCATTTCTCCTTATGCCCGGAATTCCAATGTGACTGTTGACATTTAATTGTGCTGGAAAACCAACACAGCACACACAGCCAAAGTAAATTCAGATCTTAAATTATAAAAAACAAACACAAACATCATTGCAAATATTCCTAATTTTCAAAAACACAACCAAAAAAAAATCAAAACAGCTAATCATATCATAATCATCATAACAATAATGATGAATTAATGGTACCAGTATTCTAACACAACCAAAACAACTAAATTCAGTTCCTTTTTTGCTTTCTTTAAAACAAACAAAATAATCATTACAAATCCTAATTCCTAATCATAACAATCAGTTAACCAAATAAACAAAGCAAAACAACTAATAATCATCATAATTCATAATCACAATCATAATAATGAAGAAATAAAAAGGGTACCAGTATCCTAACACAATCAAAACAACTAAATTCAATTCCCTTTTTTTTTTTCTTTTTCTTTCTCTATTTAATCAAATAAAAAAACATCATCATTATAATTCCTAACATCACAATAATCACTTAACCAAATCAAAACAAAACAACTAATAAAAATCATCATAACCACAATAATGATGAATTAAATAATTAAAAACCAGTCATTAGGGACTAAAAGCAACGATTTTTAACTAAAAACCATAATCATAACATCACAATAACCACAATAATGATGAATTAAATAAAAAACCAGTCATTAGGGACTAAAAGCAACGATTTATAAATATACTAGGACTGAATCTAATCATAAACATAACAATGATGACGAATTAACAAGAGTATGATACCAATATCGAACGCCTTTACATCGCGAACACTTCTTCGTGGCATGAGAAGCACAGACAGCGCAAACAGGCTCATCGGAGTTAAGAACACCGGGCATTGGGGAGGTGGGAGAAGAAGGATGATGATCTCCTTCGAAATTAGCGTCGACTTCGAAGTATTTGGAAGCGGTGTTTTTGACAAGAGTGTGTAATCCAATAGCGATTACAAGAGCGGTGAATATGAATTGAAGGAATCGATTGAGATCCCACGATACACCACCGATTACAAGCATCTACGTTGATGTGCGAATTGAATTGTGATTCTAGGGTTTTTCATTGATCGTGAATTAGGGTTTTCTTTCTTTTCAATTTTTCCCCAAATCACAATCACAATTAGAATTAGAATCACTTCTTCTCAGTTCTCTCTTACTTTCTATGCCTTCTTCTGTTCTATAAATCAGGGAGGACACTGTTTTAACTACAAAATTATTCTATATTTTTCTATATAAGAATTAAGAATCATTCATATATCATGTAAAAATATAAAAATTAACAATATAAAAAAAGATTTATTTTTTATTTTTATTAGTATCACTATCATGTAAAAGTATCATATAGTATACAATACTCTTTCAAAAAAAAAAAATCATATAGTATACAATATAAAATATTTTTATACTTCCTTCCTTCAAAAAAAAAAAAAATTCAAGAGAAAATAATATATTGAAAATAGGTATGATTTATCTCTTATTTATTATTTATGTATTAAATTTTGAATTGAATAAGAATAATTGGTTTTATAGGCAGTAAGAGGGTGTTAAAAAAAGAAGAGAAAAATTGAGGGAAGGAATTTTAATAATTATATCAACATAGCTAAAAAAAATATAAACATTGTTGAGATTTTTTATGAAAAAAAAATAATAATATGAAGGATACTTTTTAACTCAAAATAATATGAAGGACACATTTTTTTGGAATACTATGAAAGACTCGATAATATGTAGGATTTGTTGTGAAGTGTTTATAAAGAGAAATCAGAGCATTCACAATGATAATCCATTAATAAGGACTCCTTAAATAGACATCACGTGTACATATCATTTATTTATAATTTTTAATAAAAATACATATTAAAGACTCAATGACTCTAATGGTAATACACTAATAAGGACTCAAATGGAAAATACATAAATATGTCTCACTAACTTTACATCATTAAACAAAATTAATTTATTATTTCTCTTGCAAGTGAGACCAAATAATATATACATAGTTGTGTTTTTCATAATTTTTATTTGCTTGAGGGTTGCACTATATTTGATTTGTTTACAACTTGGTAAGTCAGGTGATTGTATTGAATTCTTTAGGAAGAAAAATGTTTCTATTCTTCATATTACATATGATTGAGTTTATTTATTTATTTTATAATGAAAATTTAGGTGGCCAAGTTAAGTTCTTGGGTTTAGGATTAGTGTAGACTTCAAACAATTAGAGTTGAATTCATACATTTGTAAAATATGAACATAAAAGTGACATTTCGTACATTTAAGATATGTTTGGATTGATGGAATGTGATGGAGTGACCTTTCGTAAAGTTGTGATTGTGACTCTGTTAGGCATAAAAGACTTTTTATGTGTCTTAAAATCTGTCATTTTTAGCTAGAGTTTCTTAAAAAACTTCAACACGGTCTACTTTTTTTTACAAAGTCTTAGCTGATTTGAATATAAAGTAGACTCATTTTATGCCCTTAAATGGAGTAATTTTTTTTGACATAAAAAGCATGTCATATTAATTTTTTTAAATACTTCATCTGTTTCAAAATACATGTCGCAATTTTACAATATGCATTATTTACATAGCTTATTTTGACCATATTTTTTAACTAATATATAAATACAAATGCTAGCATGTAAGATGTTGTTTGATTTGTCTCGATGAATATTTTTAAAATATCAAATTTTTATAATTTTTTATTATATATAATCAAAGATATTAATGGTCAAAGTTGTATATTGACATGTATACATTGGTTGACTGCGACATGTATTTACACATTAACTTATCAACCACTTTGTTGTAAAAAATGTACAAATGTTCCTCAAAAGTCAAAACCAAAAAACAATTTACCCCAAGAAACAATTTAAAACTACATTAGACCAGTATTGAACTAATGTATGTATGTATAGAACCAATCTTAAATTTGGTTTTGGTTCCGGTGAATATATGAATCTTTCATTCAAAATTAATTTAAAATTTGGTGTTGATTGATTAAAATGGTAAGAGTCATTGGATAAATACTTACAATATGATTTTGAGCTGCTGCTAAAATTATTCGTCTATGTTTCCTCTTTTAAAGCTTTTTTCTTTTGTCGAAATTCTTCTAAAGCTTAATGAAGCAAGAAAGTGGCACTACATAATAGTCCCACATTGGCTAAGAAAAAGCAGCTGATAATGGTTATATACTTCGAAGTGCACTAAAAAAACATAGCTGGTGAGTAAGTAGTTAGCTTGATGAGAAGTTGAAGCGTTCGTTCATTTAATCTAGCTGTTCACCTCATCATCTTTTTGTCTAAAATGAAATTATCTACCTCTCTACAATCATTAACCCAATTAGCTTTTTTGTCTCATTATTCTAGATTTCGTCTAAATAATGTAGATTTTATTTTTTATTTTAAAATTTAAAAAACTGAGGTTTTAATCTAGCTAAATTATTCTGACTTATCAAACAATCACTATGTCATAACTATGGGAATCCCCAATTGCAAAGAATTTAAATCTTGTAGTCACATAATCATTAAAAATATGGACAAAACAAAACTGATATTTTTAGCTATAGAGTTTTTAAAAAACTTTAACATGGTCTACTTTTTTATTTTTAAAAAAAGTATGAACTGATTTGAATCTGAAGTAGACTCATTTTAAGCCAATGACTATTTCCACCCTTTAATGGAGTAATTTTTTTGACATAAAAAACATGTCATATTAAAAATTTAAAATATCACATAATTGTAACTTATCAACCACTTTGTTGTAAAAAAATGTACAAATGTTCTTCAAAAGTCAATACCAAAAAACTTCAAATTGATTGAACAACATATGAGAAATTTGTTCAGCATGTTGTCTAATAGCAAACCTAGCTGGTTCATTGGCCATATGATTACCTACTCTCCTAACATATAAATTGAAGTAGAATGAAAATATATTTCTAAATCCCCAAAAAATAAAGTCAAGAGTAGCATCTATCGTATATTCCCTGGGAATCTCCTCTAAAATTTCGAATGCATCCAACTTAACTTTGTTTTTCGATAAATAAGAATATTGCTTTAATAATAGTTCAACAAATAGTAGCAATATCAGTGGCGGAGTCAGAATTATTACAAAGTTTGGGTAAAAAAACATTACAACACATTTATGGTGGATTCTAGGGTGAGGGTCCAATTAGGTCCCTCGCCGGTGAACCACGAGAAAAACACCAATAGATTAAATAAGTGGTTCAGATTTATTTAAATTAAAAGAGGGAACATGTAGAACTGCTCACATTCAATCATATCCTGCAATGGTTTCACCCTATGTTACAATTCGCGTAGTAATTCTTCGTCCATAATCAGATAACTGCTCTTCCCCTCAAACCATCAAATTTGTAAATCAAATTATATGA
>Ga0228711_1012034_pt1 | contig 10764 bp, 7 predicted proteins | sample MedpolnodulmetaG_2_FD_177996 | JGI IMG/M metagenome (GOLD analysis project Ga0228711, IMG submission 177996) | Root nodule microbial communities from Medicago polymorpha collected in Santa Monica, California, United States - brown nodules | ecosystem: Host-associated > Plants > Roots > Nodule...
GGTGTATATAGCAATAAGCGCAAAGAGGGCCCAAACATTTACAAGACTTCAACCCATCAGCCGTTTCACTTTTTTTAGCAACCCAACATCATTTCATTTTGACACCCCCCCAACCCAACACTTTCATTTTCTTTTTTTGGTTGCATCCAACACTTTCATTCTCACCCCAACATTTCATTAGGCAAAATGCAAAACATAGAAGCAAAACGTAAATCACAGAAGCAACACGTAAAACACAAAATATCTACCCCTTATTTTAAAGTGTTGGTATAGTTAGAATTTCAAAACTTCGTATTATGGTGATCTCATTCGCCATTTATATAAAAATTGATCTATTATATAAGGGGTCATTTTCTCAAACTTGGTTTAAGGCCCATAAAATGCTAGGAACAGGCCTGGAGGGAGGTGAGGCTTGGAAATGATGTAGAAGGTTATTGGCATGGAAGGAAGAATTGGAAAGTGAATGATGTATGCTATTATTACCATTTGTTTTGCGGTCTACAGTGAAATGGATCTGGCAACTTCATGCCTCTTTAAAATACAATGTTTTTAGTGCTTACAATTATTTGACATAAAGGGATCAACCTTTGAACAATGATCACGCTACAATCATTTGGTACAAGGAGGTTTCTTTAAAAGTCAACATCTTTGCTTGACGTCCATTACGTAACCGACTTCCAACAACTGACAACTTAATAAGTATAAGAGTTTTCAACCAAATTTGGTTTCTTGCTCGGGTGGTTGCGGTTCTCAAGAGGATATTGACCATATGTTTTTGACTTGTGACTTTTATGGATAGATTTGGTATGAAATTTATAATTGGTTAGGTTTGGTGTCGGTTAATATGGCTCATGTCAAGGATCACATCATTGAATAGGTTAGGTTTCTTCTATTTGATTTTGTTCGATGGGTGGATTCTCAAAACACACTTGTTATGCTTTTTATTTGATATGTCTTTCTTTTATGGGTCTTGCTAACCATTGTCCTCCGAACAATGGTTAAGGAAGCCAAAAGTAGCATGTTTGCATTGGTTTCAACAACATTTTGACTTTTAAAAAGTTAAATTTATCACTTTTCACCATTTTTCAATACTATATTTCTATTTTTATCATTTTATCCAATGCCCCAAGGGCAATGGTTAACATTCTCCTTCTTTTATTTAAATTGTTTGGCGTGAGAGAAATGACAGAGTCTTTAAACATAAGGGAGATTTTATTAATCAACTTATAGATAAAATTAAGCTCCGATCATTCTGGTGGTTGAAGGCAAATCATCATAAATTTGCTTTTAATTATCACATGTGGTGGCTTAATCCCCTATTATGTCTTAGAGTTCCTATTTAGATTTATTTAGTTACAATTTCTGACTCAGTTTTTAACGTGCCTACTTTGTGGCTCAAACACTAAGTTTTTTCGTGGTATTTTGTTGTAATTTATACTTTATCCTTAGTTCTTTTCTACCACTTTTTATGCTTGAGAGACTAAGATGTGATTAATATATTTCATTTAGATTAAAAAATAATTTAATGTTTTAAATATTAAATAACTATTAGATGTTTTAATAAACTAAATGGATAAGGTACCTACCAAATAAATAAATAAGGGAAATGTTAACTTATGTCCTTAAGACAAAAGTTAATGGGTCAAAAGTAGAAAATATTTTGTTGTAATTAATGTCTTATTTAAAATACTTCAACAATTTTCATACTACCTATTTTGCCACATCACAATTCCTCCAATAGGTTGAAAAATTAAGATACATGTTCGTCAACATATGAAATCTCTTGACCCTCGTTGAAGATACTCTTAGACTAAGCAAAAGAAAGTAATTGCTTAGATCCCTACATAGTTAGTACATAATAATTAAACTAAAATTATTTTTTTAAAGAAACTAAACTCAAACTAATATAGCTATTTTTTTATTGTTTTACTTAAATAACCTTATAGGTGTTGTTTTGAATTAAATGTACCTTATTTTTTTTCTTGAAGAAGATTAATTTTACCTTATTTGTATCCAACTTTCTTAATGTATAGCATAAAGTTCTAAATATTTTTAGAATATTTTTAGTTTGATCAGCTGCTATATTTTAGTATTGGTTGTTGAGCGAAACATCGACATAACACGAGGAACATAAGATCATGCCACACAAACACAAACCTAGGAGACCCCCCACACACAATATCATTGTTGTGTTCTGCCCTATCTCATATATTTCCTTAAATATCTCACTTCTATTACCATTTTATATTTAGATTCAATTCACTATATTTTCTAAAATTCAGTTACAATCTTTTCTTATATATAAACAAGAAAGAAGAAACAACTCAAAAAATTTCCATGGATTCCAATTCAAAGTGCTCTAGATTTCAAATCCCTCTCGGATCAATGGCAAGAAGTATGTTTTTCAAAGCATTACTTCTTGCCTCTGCTATTTCCATCGTTTCTCTGCTTCACTCGCTACCCACCATGGATTTAGCTCCCAAAACCTATGATCATGATTGCATCATCGAATTCCAAGAAGATTCAAACCTCACTTTAACACCAGGTTCTTATTTGTTCCAGAGTAGAGTCTTAAACAGTTTTTGGGGTTCCTTTGATTCATTGAGTTGCAAAAAAGAAATCAACTTGGTTTCAAGTGTTGTCAAAGAAATAAAGGGTGAACGATTATTGAACTTTGAAGCTGAAACTCTTTGTATTGGTGAAACTTCAAACATAGCTGTTTCCACTTTACAGAAACTTGGTTTCTCTAATGTGATTAACCATCATGTTTTCTCATTCAACAAGAAGAATTTTGTTTACTCGCTTGATCATCACCGCGATGGATCGTTCGACTTTGTTTTGTCCAAGGATTTAGGAAAAGTTGCTGTCCCTGCATTGGTTGTCCTTGAAGTTGAACGTATTCTGAAACCTAATGGAATTGGTGCTTTGCTTTTGGATTTTGATAGTGATAGAGTTTATTTCGACAACAACGACAACATTAACATGATAAGATATGCTTCACCGATTTCAGCGTTGCTTCGAAATTCATCTATTGTTCATGTTAGTCTTGTCAACAATCATGGCCTTGTTGTTTTCAAGAAAAAATCAGAATCAAAATCTGAAACTGAAAGTGAAAACAGAAGCTCTTTGTTCTATCATCAAGTTCTTCCAGAAGATTGTAAAAGTGTTAACTTTGCTAAGCAATTCATGAATCTAATAGAGGCGGAAAAAATCACTTATTTGCCTAAGTTTAAGGATGTTTCTTCAAGCAAGAAGAATTTGGTTTATGTTAATATTGGTGAAGATGAGGTTGGTGATTGGTTTCCACAATCTTATCCAATTGATAAGAAAAACTTCAATGTTTATTTCGTTCACTACAACACTTCTATTATGTTGTCACACGTGAAAGGACCGCGCGTTACATTTGTTTATCATCCAAAATTAAACGAGGATTTTAAGGACGAAGCTAAGGTTAATGTTGGGGATGCAGATGTGGAAGAGGACAAAGAATTTGATTTGGTTGCTTGGTTTAAAGAAACTGTGGAGAATGCTGATTTTGTTATGCTTAAGATGAATATTGCAGGAAAAGTTGAAATGAAGTTTCTTTCTGATATATATAAAAATGGTGTTATATGCTTTGTTGATGAGTTGTTTCTTAGCTGCTCAGAGAGTGGAGATGGTGAAAAAGAGAGATGCATGGATATTTACAAGGGTCTTAGAAGCAATGGTGTCTTTGTTCATCAATGGTGGAATACTCATGAATTGCATCAAGGGTCTTATGTGTGAGAAATTGTATCTGGTTTTTGTGTTTGAAGCATTTTTACAGAACAAATATCTAGTAGATGGAATTTTTTGTTTTCTGTTTTGGAAAATAGGATTTTAATGCTATTGCCATGACTATGCAAGTATGAACATCTTCATGCTTTGTAATTTGAGTGAGTAATTGTAAAAAACTTTTTCTTAACTTCATTAATTTAATGTTTGTTTTTGTTGTCTTAGTTGATTATTTTGTTGGAAAAAATGTTATGGGGTGCAATGAAGAGTAAATTGAAGGAACTTGATCAACGTTTGAATTTTCACTCGAATTGTCTTTCTCGCGTTTCAATGCTACTTTGGACGTGAATTAGAAGCAATATGACCGCGGTCTCGAACACACTATAATTTTATGAATGGAACTTGAATTGTTGCCATGTTTGATCCATCAAAGGTTGTAACAAACATCCTAGTTAATTGTTGTTCTTTAATTTTATTTTGGTTATTGATAATCGATCCGTACATAACAAAGATGGTTTGCACATGATTATTGTTGGAGTGTGGGTTGAAACGTTGAATGTGAATTTGAGATCTGGTCGTACACATTTATAGTAATTTTTACCAATTTTTATTTGCAAAGAATGGTGGATCCTCAGCATGCTTTGAACATCAATCATTAGTCGGGTTTAGGACAGAGGCCAACGCATGGGAAGTAATTTAAGAATGGCTTTACCAATTGAATAATATAACTAGTGCGGACATACCCTAATAAATTCTTTAAGGACATTAAAGTGGATCTATAAATCATCATTTAAACAAATATTAATGTGAGTTGTTTTGGATAAAACTTCGCATAAAAGTATGTGAAGGGTGAGGAGTTGTCGAAAATAAAAGCAACTCATTATGTGGCGTCATACACCTATTATAAGCAATGAGCATAAGCAATGTTTTCTAACTGCATACGAAATCAAACCTAATCGTCCTCAAGGCTTTGGTTCAACTACTTCAAAATTTGGTATCATGCTTGAACATTGTGATTTTGTTGTAACAACAAGGTATAATTTGTCCACGTGACTTTAACTCAATTTGCAAAAATATTGCATAATATATGTAGAGGTAAGGGTTTGAAGTTCGAACTCGAGTCACCCACTTATTCACCTTTAAAAAGTGAATTTCTAACCATTAGACTACTTGGAAAAAAATAGTTTTGCAAAATTATGTTGGTCCAATGTAATTTTGTCAAACTCACCTCAATAATAAATAAACATTAAATCAATTGAAATGAAACCAAATTGCAATCGAACCACTCAAATAATTGAACTCTATATAGTTATGTTTGAAGATTCAACATAATGTTGAACTGTATGGTTCAATCCACTTTTTTTATTATAAAAGTCCATTTATTAAGGTAAAATTGCTATAATAATATTTTTTTTTTTTTTATAGATAGACAAAATGACAATAGTCATTAAAAACTCACACACATCAATGAAGGAGCTAATGTTCGAACTTGAATCACGACACCAACCTTAATAATATGATATTTTTGTTACTTGAGCTAGCCCTTGTGGACCTACGAAATTCATACTCCTTCTTATAAGTAAAAATGATTTTCCAAGCTTCATAGCTATAAATCACGGATTTGGATTGCATGCAGTCAAAACATCATCCAGTCATGAGAGATCTGACCGTCCAATCAAGATCAAATCCTCTATATTTAAAGTAGTTTAAATGGCAAGTATAAACTTGTTTTACTTTAAATATAGCCCGTCTAATCTTGATCGAACAACATAATCTCTCCCGACTGCATGCAATCCAATCCACAAATCACAAGTTGGTAGCATATTGATCTAGTGACACATTACATTCACCAGAGAAAGCAACCCCAAAGTTATGCTACCTCATTCAACAATACATCAAACAATAAATTAAACACAATAACTTATCTATGAAGTCTGGTGGTCTTAACTTTAGATCTTAGAATATACTCCTACTCAAAGTTTCATGTTCGATTCTCATCGGTGTCAATTTGAGTGGGCTAGTTTCTTAAAAAAAAAAAAAAATTACCTATAAAGTTCCCTTAATTCTAGGAGCATATTGACTCCTTGGAAGAGGTTTACTATCTATGCAAAAATGATTAAATTTAGAATAAACCATCATTTTGAGAATAGCAATTCGAAACCCCGAACTTACAAAATATAAAATTGCTCCCTCAAATTGTCCAACGTCAGTCAAAATACTCTATTTAGAGAACATGCAGCACCTCAAAGAAGAGTTGGAATATGCACGAACTCTTGTTGACGTTCCCCTAACCCTCCAGTCCATTATATGGAAATGGAACTCTTATTGGAGTTCTTGCAAGTCCTTTGAAGAGAACATTTTGGCTAACATTAGACAATTTGAGGGAGGAATTTGATAGTTTTCATAAAATTGAGGTATCAAATTGACAGACATTTACAATACCAGAACTCAAAATGGTTGTTGACTCATAAATTTACTCATATTCAGTTAGTCAGATTGATAAAGTTTAGAGTCAAAAGTTGTTGAATTTTGACTACTGGGAATTTTGTGCAACAGGCCTAAAGCTTGAAGGATTTTTGTACAATTTATCCCAAAATGAAGTAAGAAAAAATTAATAAATAAAAAGGATGGCGCCAAAGGAGAAGGTGAGAAAAACATTAAATTACATTGAAGCCCTTTAGAAATTAGATGTGAAATCAAACAAGCATGGAGGAGGCATTTGCTTATAAAGTCAGGTGCAATGACAGCCAATCCATGTTAAACAAAATGTCATGCATAAATTCCAATTTCTATATTTTTTTTTTGGATTATTAGAAAAAACATGAAATTAGGTAAGTGAAAAGCATTAATTATATAACATTTGGACTGTACAGGAAGCTTGTTGTCAGTAACATTATCTTCTTCACTCCTCCGGCCCAGGCTCAGGCCCAACTTTGATCTCCAAAAGCCTTTCAACTGGTTGTCTGCAGATTGGACATCTATTTGTCTGGAACCTTAAAACCTTCGCACATCCGCTACACATGCACTGCAACAAAGAAAGGAATCGAGTCAAAGTATATCAAAGACTCAAAGGACTAATGAAGGACATGTTTGGATTGACTTATTTAAGTTTGTTTACTAGCATTAGCACTTATGAGACTATTTGGGAGAGTTTATGGAAACAACTTATGACATGTTCATAAGTTTTTTTCAGCTTATTTTCATACTTCAAGATAGTTTATGAAAACAACTTATAGCTTAGGCCCTGTTTGGATAAACAACTTCATTAAACGCATATAACATATGCACTTATCATATAGGTGATTATGTATAAGCTATTTGTATAACAAAAGATAAAATAAAGTCAAATGATTTTCATATAAGCTACATGTTGTTTTCAAAAGCTATCTGGAAAGCTTATTGAAACAAGCTGAAAAAATTACAAACATGCCTTGAGCTATTTCGATAAGCTCTCCCAAACAGTTCCACAAGTGTTTGTGTCAATAGATAAGCTCAATCAAGCTAATCCAAAATAATTTGACTTCATTTCATATTTTGTTATAGAAATAGCTTACTAGGCACTTACCCCCTCCGGTCACATTTATAAGCACAACTTTTTAGGTACATTGAATAAATAATGTATCTAACCTATAATTATGACCGTATACATTAGTTATTCAATGAATCTAAAACGTTATTTTTTGCTTATAAATGTGAGCGGAAGCTCTAAACTAAGCTGCTTATCCAAACAGGACATAAATAGATTTCAGCAGTTAAGTTGAGCAAAAAAAAGTAATAAGTTAGCTAAGATTGATCAGTGACAGAATAACTATTCGGCTAAGATGATAAGAAATGACAAGAAATTCCAATCATTGATGAAATTTGGCAGCACCAAACATGGATATCAGTTAACAATTCCCAGTGATTTAGCATTACTAGTACTAGTGATATCAACAGCTAAGTTGCTAATGTCAGCGTCATTCCAACAACCAATAAAAGAGAAATTAAATTACAAAGGGAAACGGAAAATACCATGTGGCGACAAGGAAGGACAGTTGTGTCGCGAGGTTCTGACAAGCAGATAACACACTCTTTTCCAGGGTCATTCCCATCCAAGTCACTCTCCACTGAAGTTCCAATACCATATATCTCCTGCAGCTCATACCTCATTCCATTCACCCACAATATCTGCTTAGCTACCTTTAACCGGAATTCTCCTTTCTCCTTCTCAAACACTGCTTGAGTTATCTGAGAGTTGTTTGTGTTTGTTTTATTTCCAGATGTTGGTGTTTCATTTGATCCGTCCGCGTCACTTGAAGATGCGTCTGCTTTAACTGCTACAGGATAGATGTCCATGTCGGCCACTTTCAATAACTCACATTCCTCAAACATTGAAAAATTGATACCAGTTCCAGCTGGCTGTCTAAACTTCTGGCCAAGACCTTGCTGGAAATTTATAGTAACAGGTGCAAGAACATTTTCCTTCGTTGAGGTAAGGACGCAGCCGTCGCCTTCTTTTGCAAAGAAAAGCACGGTGATGCTGTTATGAAGATAAAGGAAAACAAACATTTAGATCAAACAAATAAAATAAGTATAGCACAATGGAATTAACATTTAACAAGACAAAGTATAGAATACATAATCTAAAATGAACATGCATTAAGGCACCTCTAAGGAACTAGGTGTTTTAATGCCTTGAGGTAAGAGGCGCCAAAATGTGCATGCCTTACTAAGGAAAGTCATCAATACAAGAAAAAGAGAATAGACCAGAGTTTGACTATTTTCCATTGTTTTTAAACTATTCAACCATAATATTCAAAATATTAATAAAAGATTATGATATTCATTTCACAAATCTCCAAGTCCAAAAGTGTGAAAAACGGAACAATCAGCTATTACATTTGGACTCCATAACACTCCATGTAAAATAAATTAAGTAATCTCGCTACCCCCTAAAAAGTAAAAGAATTAAAAAAGACACTCTCAATAGCCTCAAGGGACATTCTCAAATAGATTCCAGCTTGGTGTTACATTCACTAGCGTGTGATCAGTTTGAAGTCCAAAATATATTTAACAGACAGAAAGAAATAAAATAAAATAAAAAGGAACACAACAGAGTGTTTATAAGCAATGTTGATTATGAAATGAAGATAATTGACATGCTAACAATCTTTAGCAGCAACAAAATCTGCATTTCAATCAAGCTCCCGATAATGGCAAAGGAAAACAAACCCTAGCAACACATAGATAATACATGCTCAGTAAATCACAAAATAAACACAAGCAACTCTATATCTCATTCAAAAAATGCTATTTGCAAACCTTTGTCATGCAGCTTCCTAAGCTAGCTAAAGTAATTAATGCCTATAAGTAAATAGTTAACCAAACTATTCTACAATTGCAATGGCATTAGAAATCTCTCATTAATCATTACACAAAAAAATCAAAAGGCCAAGCTTATCAATACAGAACAATAAAACATGGATAGAGGTGTAAAATTAAGTAAGTAACTTCACCCATTTACTTATTTGAATCCAAAAAATCAAATAAATTCACCCATTTACTTATTTGAATCCAAATAATCAAATTTAGCTTAAATCCTGTGTACATTAAACAAGCTCATCAACACTAACAACAATTCATCAAAAAAAGCAATGACAAGATCTAACAACAAGCTCACCAAAACCTTGCATAAGTCACATAATTACCATTCACATTTCACATGATCTTAACTAAATGGGGTCGGCTACATGGATCAAATGCCGCTATAATAAATGTTCTATCATATACCTATCCAACTCATTGTACTTCTGATCACATGATGCAACATTAACCACAAATTTATTGTTCAACCCATTTTTACATAAATGTATACGAAAATAAATCACTTTACATTCATAATCACTTTTAGTCAGAATCAATTTCAATCACCGCAAAACCAAACATACACTAACGTAATACATCAAAATCAAGTAAGAAAAAACACAATTACCTTCCAGAAACAGTAGCATCAAACGTAAACGTAACAAGAAAAAACCCAGGATTTTCCTCATCAGGTTCAATCACCAGTGTCTCCTTCTTGATGTTAACATCATTCTTTATAGTAACCGCCTTCTGATGCTCCACATACGGCGCCGGCACCGGCGCCTGTTGCTGATACCTCCAAGAAATTGGGTCCATCGCCTGACGGTGATGGTGATCATACGGCGCCGGCAACGGCATCGGAACAGTTCCCGGAGGCGGAGGATAGTAATTAGGATAATTTTGATACGGTGGAGCACCAGCAGGGTAAACGAATCGGTTACCAGCACCATCCGGTGGCGGCGGTGGCGGAGGAGTTACTGGTGGATGAACTCGCCGGCCACTTCCACCGCCACCGTGTCTCCGACGATTGTTAGAACCACTACTTCCTATATTACCCATGATAATATAAGAAATTTACCAAAACGCCACTAAGGTTTTTTTCTCTTAATCTCTCTGGGTATTATAAAAATCGAAACATAATAAAAGGTTTTGTAAAGGGTGTGTGAGTGAGTTAAAGGAAAATGAATGGAATATAAGAATGGATATAGAAATGAAAGATTCTTGTGATTAATGTTGGATGGATGGATGAAGAAGATGATGGAAGGTATAATGGGATTGCGTAAAGCTCCACTTAGTAAGAAGCACAATATTGATGAGAGATGAGATGTGAAAGGTTTTGCTAAAGTGCTCCACTTTTTTAATTTTATACTAAATACTTTATTTCTCTGCTTTGTTTGATTTGTCATTTTCCTAATTTTCTTCCAATAATAGTAACAAAGTTTGCGTAAAATGTTTCGACTCTATTTTTTACTAATATATAAAGACAAAATATAGCATTAAAAATGTTGTTGGATTCGTCTTCGACTCTATTTTTTACTAATATATAAAGATAAAATATAGCATTAAAAATGTTGTTGGACTTAATGTTGTTGGATTCGTCTCGACGAATATTTTCATTTTTTCTACTAGATTATTAAAGATACTTTATTTATTTATTCTTTTTTTTTG
>Ga0228711_1012035_pt1 | contig 10763 bp, 2 predicted proteins | sample MedpolnodulmetaG_2_FD_177996 | JGI IMG/M metagenome (GOLD analysis project Ga0228711, IMG submission 177996) | Root nodule microbial communities from Medicago polymorpha collected in Santa Monica, California, United States - brown nodules | ecosystem: Host-associated > Plants > Roots > Nodule...
CCCCCCTAAAAAAAACAATTAAATAAAGATTCAATAGAGGAGATGATACCTGATGGAGCCTTGAAAAAAGAAAGAGCGTAAACAGGCAGAGATGACAGGACAGATTTCAGCAAAATTAGACGGTCGCCAAAAGATAAATGTTTAGAACTCCAACCCGCTAGTCTAGATCTTATACGGTTCAGCAAAGGTTCCCAAAAGGACAAGCGACGAGAATTACCACCAATCGGCATACCCAGGTATACAAACGGTATAGACCCCACCTTACAACTCAAAACCAAAGCTGCCTCAGTCAACCAAGAGTGAGCGACATTCACCCCCACCAGACAACTCTTAGAGAAATTAACCTTTAAATCAGACAAAGATTGAAAAAGGAGAAGAATAGCACGCATAGCCCGAATATTGGCCCAAGATTTGTCACCTAAATTCAAAGTATCATCGGCAAATTGGAGATGTGACACAAGAATAATAATATTTTACTCTCAATCATCATTTTATCACTTCCTTTTTTCTATACAAAGTCCTATACAATTATTAAAAATAAAGTCCTTTACGAAGAAAAAAAAATTGAACAAGCCAAAATCCTTTAGAAAAAAAATTAATACACCATTTTATACAATTAATACATTTTTAATCTCTTATAATTTTTCTCATTACATTTTCTTCTTCTTTAGTTCATAAAAATACATTATTTCTTTGTAAAAAAAGTACACTCTTTCTTCTTTCATTTTTACCATCCGCAAACCCAATATAACATTATTATTATCTATTTTGCTCATTTGTTTTTTATATTTATATCCAATAACTATTTAAATACACAGACAAAAAAAAAATCTATTTAAGTACTACTACACTAGTGCAGTAGGAAATATATCCAATATTTTTTTTAAAGACGACAAATTTTATTGATAATTCCCTAGTCCGATCACAAGAAGAAATCAGAAAGGGGGAAAAAAGTTACAAGGACACTGTTAAAGCATGAAAATGAAGCACAACAGAAAACCAACAAAAACACCTATGGACAAAGAACTACAGTAGAGCTTCCCACCCAAGTCAGATTCCTCAAGCAACAAGTCATTAAAACCATTATGGAACCCCCACATAGCAGCAGCAACAAAAAAGACTGTTCAACCGAGAAAAGGTTGTATTGTATCTATCCTCATGTACTATTTTTCTCTCAAATTATTTTATCTTTTTATTTTATTTTTCATAGCTTTTACGTTTACTTGTAATTTTCTTTTTCCTAAAACTATTTCGTGCCTGGACAGCCTCGTATCATACCAAAAAAAAATAAAAAATTGAAAGAGGAACATGAAAAAACAGAGAAAAAAAAATTAGGATTTTTTTTTGTGTAAGAAAGAAAATTAGGATTGTTAATAGTTTCAAATATTTTTTGTAAAAAAGAAAAGTTTAAAATATTTCAATTCTGAGAGTTTGGTCAAATTAAATTTTATTTTATAGTAAACAAATAGAAAGCACTAAAATAGAAAGGACTTCGAATAGTACAGCATGTGAGCAGATTAAAAGATCAACTAAGATATAAATTATAATATAATAAGTAATAAATTACTCATAATCTAAAATTGTTGCGTTGTCGGTTGCACCATCACCGTCATTGTCAATGTTGCATCGATAAAAAGCATCACAACACATAAAGATGCTCCAAATTCATGTTTTATTCCCTAAATCAGTTGAGTTAAACTTAACTCAGTATAAGATCAAGTGCCAAATGCCAAAGCATAGCTGTCTAACAAGGTTAATTACAAAGTGGAATGGTTGGTGCAATTTCAACGAATTTTTTTATCGTGCCTTTTAGTGTTTTCCTTAAAATAATGTGTTGCGCGCGAATCACATGGATAATATTATAATCATTCCTTCATAAAATAATGTAACTTTTTTTTGAGATGAAGATATGTAAGTATGTAACTTAAACAACACATATTGAATTTTCCCAAAAAAAAAACACATGTTGAATTTCAACCGTAGATTAATATTGCATGGACAGTTGTATTAGTATAAGTAAGTAACTAAGTATATTATTCTTCAGCTTCTGTCTATAATTTTCACATTATTTTACACTAACGTTTTTATGATAGAAGAAACTATTTTAAAAATGGACATTAGTATAATGGGATCACACACTTTTGATGTGACTTTTTTCTCTTATTTTTACGTTTCATTTAAGCTATTTTATTCTTGTCTAAAACGGTTTAATAGCAGTTTTGGCCTCCTATGTTTCAATAAGTTACGACTTTGACCCCCTAACAAAATAAAATACCAAACCGCCCCCTAAGCATTGTCCCTTTTGCAGTTTTGGCCCTCTAAACCAATTTTGACCAAGTCAATGCACACATGGACGCCACGTGTGTATTTTTTTATTTAACTAAAAAAATAAAAAGAATATTTTTTTAATAATAAAAAAAAAATTACACACGTGGCGTCCATGCAGCTTTGACTTGGTCAAAATTGGCCTAGGGGCCAAAACTGCAAAAGGGGCAATACTTAGAGGCAGTTTTGTATTTTATTTTGTTTGGAGCCAAAATCGCAACTTCTTGAAACATAGGGGGCCAAAACTGCTATTAAGCCATCTAAAACTGTTTAAATTTCAGTGCAATAGAAAAAATAACAATATAATAGAACACTGTTGAACATTATAAAAACAACTTATTTTAATCTTATTTGACAAGTCTCGTTAAGGGCAACATAAAAATGGACAAACCGACACGTTAGTGATCAACTTTTTGCATGTACTATATAATGGATGTAATCTGTAACATTTAGCTCACATGCATTGCTAAGTTGAACACCTTCATTTGAATTTGAACTCGTAATTCATAGTTGTGTAAGCGAATTTAAGTGATGTTTGGCATTTCGTCTACGTAAAAAATAGACATAGAGTTATAGATATGGATAAAAAATACTTCATGAAAATATTTAAAATTTTAAAACCACTAAGTAATTTTCATCAAAAAATATTAAATGATATATTTATCTAGTTATTAACAAGTTAAAAGGTTCTCCTAAAATAAATTAAAAAGTTGTTTATAAGGATTCAAAATTTATTTTATTTTTAAAAAGATAAATTTTGGGCTCTCACGCTCTCGTAATTATTTGGATTACTAAAAAAAACAAATTTTTCCCCTCGCCCAAAAAAAAAAACGAAACACGTTTATTTAGTGGATTCTGTAATACCGCTCTCGATCATTTTTTAAATAATAACACCACAGGCGGCTTAGAGTCATTTTTTCTACTTGACTTATTCTTTGAAAAATGCTATTCTTCCAATAGGATTTGCTCCCTTCCAACCAAACTTTCGAAAATACCTCTGACATGAGTTAAATTACACTGCGTGAGTTGACCCATACATGTGTTATACCCCACGTGAGTTAACTCATGCTAATTTTAAGCATTCCAAAAGCTATGAAATTGTTTTGCAGATCGGGAAGAAGACAAAGAAGAGCAGTAAGTAGCACAGGTGTTAACTCACCCATGATGTCACTTACACATTCCACTTTAAATACCCCATGTTTGAACATGAAATGAATTGAAATTCAAGGCGGTGGGATCCACCAAGGGTGAAAGAGGTCATTGTTAATTGTTATTGTGTCGTTTGTGACATTCCATTGTACACATGGATGAAAGGATCGAACATTATCAGTTATAACAGTAAGATTAAACTGACACGCCAAACAATTTCATAGCTTTTGGAATGTTTAAAACCAATGTGAGTTAACTCACGTAAGGGTTGGACAGTTCAATTGGGAGTGAACATTTTTTGTTGGAAGAAGAGCAATTTTCCTATTCTTTTTTGAATGAAATTTGACTGGACTTTTTCTTAAGAAGACTAGACTTCTATGTTGGATGTCAAAAAAATACAAAATATCCTTTGCTTTTCGGTTTAATTACACGTGTGAATAAATTATAATTCTAAATGAATTAGGATATGGGGCAATAGATGTTAAACTTTGGTTTGACATCACACTCTTTTGTGATCCAATGTAATAGATGCGACGGTGGCGCATCGTCATTGGTGGTTGTTTCTTACTAACGTTCTATTTTAGGTTTGGTCGTTCAATAATAGTTTATGGTTGGTTTGAAGTTGCCGTCATCTATGACAACCGCTGCTAATTCCGATAAACAAGCATGATTATGTGATAGGAGGTTCGTTTGTATGGTTTCTTTGAGCCACCTGTTTGAGATTTGATGGTGGTTGAGGTTTTGTGTTTTTGAAGTCTCTTTGTAACTCCTTCCTCTTCGACAAATATGTGGCGGTCTTATGGTGGTCATGAGTTTGTTTGATGTTTGAAAGTGTAGGTTTGAGGCGGTGTCGCCGCTACATTGCCTTGCCCATTTAAACTGACTATGAGCCATAAATGGTCATGATGCTTGCTATGTGTTGCAGCATATTGAGTTGTAGTTATGATCCTTTGCAGTCTTGAAATTCTGGATTCAGTGTTCTAAACATTCACATACCTATTTCTTTTACGATTTGGTTTCGAGCTTGGACGTAGACTCGTTGTATTGTGCATTGGTGTGTGGAGTTTTACTTGATTTATTGTTATCATACCTTTTAGAATGTTTTGTTGTACTATTACCCACTTAATAAAAAAATTACAATGTTTTGCATATAAAACAAAAAAATATTCAGGACCGTTTCTGAGATTTTGGTGGCCTACAGACAAAACTACAATTTAGGTCCTAACTAATGAGTAAAATATGAAAATAATTTTCTTGTAGATGATAGTTTTTACTACGTTAAGAAATGTGATATTTAATTTTTTTTTTTTTGTGAAAGAGTGATAAATTCCCTAATACGTCCTTTTTCAATTAAAATGTATATGATTTTAACATTATTCCTAATTATTTTTTTAGTTAATAAACCTTTAATCTTATATTTTGAGGCCCAAATTTTAAACTTCTTTTTTGGGGCCTAGGGCGGTCGACCTCCTCGCCATGCCTCAGATACAACCCTGAAAATATTTAATGATGATCATTTTTTATTTAATATCTTTTTTTTTTTTGTGGTGAATGTTTTATTTAATATCTTTAAATATTTTCAGTATTATTGATATACTTATTGTTTATAACCATCATGATATTTTGCGATCCATGCATATCATTTATTAGTTTATATTAGAACAGATGGAATAACGATTGTCACTTTACATGTATGTATTTCCCCCTCCCCCAAATACAGCTAAGGTTGGTGATAATAATTGACTTAATGTGGCGAACCAGGCTATCAGAAAGATTTGCTTTTTCCTTAAAATATTGGTTATCGTTGTAGATAATAATGGATATTCGGTCACTGTAAAAAAATAATGGATATTCGATCTGGTTGTTGCAATGCAACTAAAAGGAAAAAAACAATGCTAGTTAGGCAACCCAAATTCTCTTTTTGTTCTGCAATTATTCAATTACTTTCTATTCTGGGTAAAGAATTAAAAAACTTGCGTTGAAAAGAACAAATAATCTTTAATAGATCTTAAACAAATTTAATAGAAATTATAAGAGTCCCGAATGTAAACCATTTTACTGCTTTAATTTGAACTTCAATTCGTTTAATTTCTTAATTCAACCAAATAGGCTACCAATTTTTTCAAATTATTTTTATATGTCGGTCATTTCTTTTAAAGTATTAGCAAAGCTATTTAGCATGAATGGCATACTCATGAACCACATGATATATGGTTTTTTAAGGAGTGAATCCCATGACTTTTTATGTTTTTAAAGTGATAATGTATAATATTAAATTTTGGGTGGAGAACACGGTAAGCTGTGGTGGGTGGAATAAGCCGTTTAACATTTTTCGTCGATTTTCATTAAAATATTGCTCGTAACAGTGATCATTTCCGTTCAATAATGAGTTTGGTTTGGAGGTTATTTAGCACTTCTCACGTTCCAATAGCATGTTTGATGCACATGATAGGATATATATAGGATATGATAAGAGACCGGATAAAGATAGAATATGATAGTGATATGATAAGATTTATCCTATCACATGTTTGGTGCACACATGATAAGAATCATGATAGTATTATTTTATCCTTTCATTAACATGCACATAATTCATAGCAAAAGCAAAATATAACTTGAGAAAGCCTCGCCATTTTCTTTATGAAGCAAATGAAAAAATAACAACACCATATCAATATTATCCTTCGTTTTTATATTATTTTACAAGTACAAGAAAAAGGGGAAAACGCAATTACGATGAGCTAAAAAAGGGGAAAACGAGAAAGAAAAAAAAAACACCACGCCAAAGCTGCAAAGGAGAGGAATAAATTGATATTGAAACGCAATAACAGTGGCAAATTGAATCAATTGAAATATCTCATTAATCTTCAACTATTTTCATTCTCGTTAGGTTTCGAATGGTGGTCTAGAGACATGTAGCAGTTGTAGAGAAAGTGGAGAAAAGGAGTAGATCACAAAGAGTGGGCCACGAACATTATTAAAAAATAAAAAGAGAGTGGGAGTCATCGGGAGTCAAAAGTTGTACGAGCGTATGTTTTGCTATCTTATTCCTAACCCAACCAAACCAAAGGATTAAAATAATGAAGGATGAATAGGATAGGATAAGCAATGAGATTATTTTATCATTTTCTATTGGTGCACCAAACAAGAAATTGAAGTGGGATATGATAATTTTATCATATCCTATCTTCTTATCATGTGCACCAAACGAGCCCTAAGATTTTACAAAGCTATGTTAAGTGTGCATAAATGCGGCATTCCACCGCAAAAAAATACACCAAGTATTAACTATACTTATGTAAATTTCACTCTTACACATTCTCAATTAGTTTATACTTAAACAAATAATGATGTGTAAATAAGTAAGTGAATCACCTCTAAAAAAAAGTAAGTGAATCAAGGTAATGGTATTTTTGGCATTTGCTTTTTGATACTACTACAAGTTATTTTTTCGTTTGAACAAATCGACTTACAACTATAAATTCGATCTTCTCAATTTATTTATGACTAATACCTCAAATTCGTCCTTGAATTTTAAAAAATGGGCCAAATTCGTCCCTGAATTTTGCGAAATAGCTATTTAGTCCCTGAATTTACAAAATGTCAATCAAATTAGTCCCTCTGTTAAGTTGGTCTGTTAACGGAGGTGACGTGTAACGTTAACCTCTTACAAGGCTTAACACGTCAGATGTCACCCAAGCAGGGACCAAATTGATTGATTTACAGAAAATTGCCAAGGACCAAATTGATGGATTTTCAGAAAATTGACAACGGCTCTTTCTCCTCTTTCTCATTAACGGCTCTTTCTCCTCTTCCTCATTAACGGGTCTTTCTTCCCCAAATATATAAATTTGAAACCCTAATGTTATAATTTTTCACCTAGAGTTCAAAATCCCCCAAAATTCTTCCATGAATTTCTTCCAAAATTCTTCCGTGGTAAAGTCTGCTTCTCTTTCCCCTTCCTACCTCCTTTTTTACCCACATTTGAAGCATCATTCTGAGTTTGTTGGGTGACATTTGCTTGAGTCAGTGTTTCTTCAAGTTGAGTTTCTGGTGTGATGTTTCCCCCTTCATTGTCAACCACATTAACTTCTTCACTTCCTTGCACAGCACCAACATTTTCCTCTTCAGTAGCACCAACATTGTCTTCATCATTTCCTTGAGTATCACAAGCCATTTCCTTCCTTGAGTAGCACCAACATTTTCCTCTTGATTATATACTCTGTTTTGCACACTAGCAACCAAACAGTTCACCACATTTCTTTCCTCAGCACTTAAAATATCAACCTCCATAATATTGACTGGTTCATCTTCAGTTGTTAATCCTCCTTTGGTCATGCTTTTCAAAGACTCTTCCATTGCTGTCTCAAGTTCCTCCCTCTCTTCATTTGTTAATGGCACAATTTCCACCTCTTCTATATCCACCACATCTTGTGCATATATTTCCACTTCATTTCCATTTGCCCTTGCAACTTGTACCATATCACAGAAGTCTTTATCAGTTGTTAATGGAGTCAAGCAGATGTTTATATCATCTTCAGCACCTTCATATGGCTTCCAATACCACAGTTTAAATACCTTGAAGTAACCTCTGCATCGTTTCGCCATCTTCTCAATGTCCCACAAGCATAACTGATCAACATCCATTTTCTCCCAAACACAAAATTCACCACAGACGTATTGCAGCCTCCGATACTCATCTCGCTCTAAACAACCGCCGTGATGCAGGATTAGCGTAATAGAGTCTTCCATCCTACGAATTTGGCCAACATCAGTCAAAATCAAAAGCAAAACAACATCAAAAATGCAAATCACACTTCAATACCAACCTCAAAAAAACCCTTTTTATAAATTGTTTAAATCAGGACGTGATTTCGTTCAGTACTAATATAATGTTCTTCATTTTTAGTAACCAAACATAAAGACATGAAATTATTAAGTTTCTAACAAAAAATCCTAAAATTACTAATCTAAAAAACACAATCAAACACACAACACTCACAAACAAACATCAACGAAACATGATATGAAGTTAAAAGTTGAAAAAATAATACCTAAAACTAAAAACAATAATCACAAAAAACGGACACAAAAAAGGGAGAAAAGAACAAGAGTGAATGGAAAACGAAGTTGAATGGCGTTACCTTGACAAACCACGAAATCTGACTTCAAAACTGTATCTTTTCCAAGGTTGATCGCTGGTGATGATGATGATTTTGGAGAAGTGAAGAGGGTGATGGTTTAGGCGGGAAGGTGAAAGGTTAGGGACTTGTTTGATGCTTCTGAGTGAAAATTTGAGGATGACAGACAATGGTAATAGAGGGGTATAATTGGAAACACAGGAATTTTTACCATTTCCATCAATTTAGTCCTTGTACACGTGGCTGCCTTGTTGACACGTGTACAAGACAACACAGCATGCAAGAGGACACGTCATCACCACTAACGGAGCTTTTGGACGGAGGGACCATTTTGATGGACGCCTGTAAAATTCAGGGACTAAATAACTATTTTGAAAAGAGAAATGATATTTGTACAATCATTTTATGACAATTTTCTCTATCACACTCACATTATGCTCTTATTCTCTCTCTACCTTTTTCTCTCTCCATTGTTTTTAAGAAATGAAAAAAGAGAAAAAAGAAGTTGTTACAAAAGTTGTCTCAAATGGTTGTTCAAATATCACTACTCTATCCAAAAAATGGTGGAAATGTATAGCATAAAAGTCAGAAATGTATAGTCACTGATATGGTAACATGGATATCTCTAAGTTACAACTAATTAGTTAACATAAGAAGATCAAAATCTTCTATGGTAGCATGCGGTTTTCATCTATCTTCTTGGTCGTCTCAACATTTTTATCCAAAACAAGCAGGCAAATCATTATTCATTTCCAAATTTCGTTCACTCTCCTCCACCTGAATATATAGCATAAAACACCATTAAGCAATAAACAACTATATTATATTAGAAACAAATTCAAAGTACTACTGATCATGAGTACAAATTAAAGCAAGATTATAAATTAAAAACACTACCACTTCTAGCAAATATATCTAGAAACATGAAACTCACCTTATCATAAAAATATCAAACTTGTTAATTTTAGTTTTTTATCAATCAGAAAATATAACAGAATATAATGCATAAGAGGAATGCTAGGGACAATTGCTTTTATACATGGTGAATTAATGTCTGAATCCTATTCCAACAACAAAAAAAAAACCCTCTAATTCTAACCTTCCTTTTGTTGGAACAAAGGGTGTTTCGCAAAATCACCTTTCTAAGTTTTGATGATTACAAGGTATTAAAAATTGTCAATTGGATATGTTAAACATTTGTTCAAGTGTACAGGATCATAATCAAAGTCTTAATCATAGAGGTTCTGGTTGAACAAGTTAAAGAGCAAAGGAATTTATATTGAAGCTTAAAGCATCTGAAGAAAATGTGTTTGAAGAAAATGCTCCTGAAGAAAAGCGCTCCTGAAGATGATGTCATCAGAAGCAAGATAATCAGAAGCAAGATCATCAGAAGCATCTCATCAGAAGCTACTTCACCAGAAGCTTAAGAGCGTTGGCAAAGTACAGTGTACGAAGTGTACAACCACTAACTCTGCGCCTGCCTCTGCAACCACCATCTCTGCATCGTGTCTATACATCAAGACAAGGATAACAGTAATGTTTGCAAACATTGTTCCTTCTCTATTGGAATGGATTTGAAATTGGTTCTTCATAGGACAATTATCAAATCAGGCTAATGATCAATGGTGAAAAATCAAAGCTTCAATCAAGACAAGTTGATGTACCGGTTAGTTCTCAACGTCTCTCAAATCCTCTATAAATAGGGATGATGACTTGAAGAACATATATCAGAACAAGAGACCAACGCATATTATCTGAGCCAAAACGCTGCATAATTTTATTCACATCAACAACTTAGAGAATTCTTACAAAAGTTCATATCTTAGAATTCTTAAGTGTCTAGAAAAACAGAGTCTGTTCTGTTTGCATTGTTTTGTGAATACCTTTGATTGTATATCAAGTATTCAAAAACCTTTTCAATTCTTTGTAATTGTTTAGAGAAGTCTCTTTCTTTTGTGATTGAGCATAAAAGTCTCTTTCAGTTGTGATTGAGCAAAGGAAGTCTCTTGGAGTTGTCCTTGAGCATTGAGAAGTCTCTTACTGTGTGTTTGAGCAACTTGTAATTTGGTATTACATTTTAGTGAAACTCTCCTTGGAAGTGCAAGGGGGACATGACTACTTCCGGTTTGTGGAAGGAACCTGTAT
>Ga0228711_1012038_pt1 | contig 10762 bp, 9 predicted proteins | sample MedpolnodulmetaG_2_FD_177996 | JGI IMG/M metagenome (GOLD analysis project Ga0228711, IMG submission 177996) | Root nodule microbial communities from Medicago polymorpha collected in Santa Monica, California, United States - brown nodules | ecosystem: Host-associated > Plants > Roots > Nodule...
CTATTTCACGAATCGATTTCTTACTACTGCTTTTTTTTTTGGCTGCTTCGGCTATTTGTTCATATTCCATGTGTTTTACCATTGATGATGATTGAAAAAGTTTATGTAACAATCGAAGGAAAAAAAAAATTGTTAATTGAAAAAACTTGTTGATTGGAAAATTATATGCAACAGTTGAAAATAAAATGCTATGATAGGATTGTGAAAAATTGATTTTGCATCAAATAGTCTTTTAAATAATGGTATCATCTTTCTTAATATGTGTGAACCAAACACATGATGAAATATCATGTAACTATCTTTTTCTATCCTTATTCAGTTCATTATCATATTATGTCTCTATCTTATCTTACACACCAAACAAACTCTTATAAACTTAAATAAAATGCTTGATTAATTTTTTCTCCTGGATATTTTCGATATGTTATCCACATCATTCATGGTTAAGTTGAGCTCAAATATTTTGAGTAATATATAAATGGTTAAAGGTTTTCTCTCTTCGTCCACTTGAGTATAAGATAACCTGTATAAGATTTAACTCAAGAAAATATTGCCTCGCATCACTAAAAATGTTATTCTAATACTTATTGCAATTTTATGATCAAAGGATGTGTCCCTCCAAACGAATTCATTTAAATTACGAGTAATATTTGATGATTTTGATGGAGAATATATATTTGGAAAATCACCCATGAAGTTTACGGTGAGTTGCATGCGGATTCAACAAAACTTTCGAACACATAAGTTTACATTAGAAAATTGTTTTTCTCACATTCATATTTTCACAATGATACATGAAAATTCCCAAAAACTCTCAAGTGATAGTTAACTGTCGTTGGGCTAACCAGCATTAGTTAACTGCCGCTGGTGCTAGCGGTAGTTAACTGTCGTTGTTTTCGTAACATATTCAAGTTAGAACCCAGCTTTCAACCACTCTTTCATGTCTCTATCTCTCTAAAAATTTCAATTTTCACTCTCTCTCTTTCTAAAAAAAACTCTACCAAATCATCTAAAAAAATTTCCACTAAATTACAAGTAAGTTATCACTTATGCTATTGTCATAAATTTTCGTTAGTATATATGTTTATAATTTTAGTTGTAGTTTAATTTTTAAATTTTGAATTTTTTTTTTAATATAGTTATGTTGTAGATTTGAAATGCTATTAACAAATATTATGAATACTTGTTATAATGGAGTTATATTGCTTAAATTTATATTTTTTTCAAATTTTATAAATTTTTTAGGGCTTGATTTATTTTTTTTAATATAGTTATGCTGTAAATCTGAAATGTTATTAACAAATATTATGAATACTTGTTATAATGGAGTTATATTGCTTAAATTTATATTTTCTTCGAATTTTATAAATTTTGTTAGGATTTATGTAAAATTTTCACTACAAGTGTTTGATGAAAGGTTTGAACGAATTTTTCATTGATTATTTTTAATTTCTTATTGTGTAGATTTGAAACAATGGCCGGGTGGATCGATGTTCATGCACAATTCAACGGCGGAGAACCTCAGAGGTTGAAGGTTATGTGCCTCGGTGTAACGTTAAAAGGTCTCAAGGATGAACTGAATGAATTCAACCAAGGGGTCAACCCCGGAGACACAAGGAGGGTGGAATACGTTCGGTATAAACGTCCAACGCTCGAAGAGGGGAGATGATCATTCAGTTAGATGAAATTAACGAACGACGAAAACGTGACGAGCATGTTTTGGGAGCACAACATGTTCTAGTGGATCGATATGCGGGTAACGTTGTTGAGATCAATTGAAGATATTATCAACATTCTGAATCCGCCAGAAGATCGTGATTAGATGGGATCGTGATTAGGTAGGGAATGCACCTTCCAACTACAACAATTGTCTTCCTTTGAATGGGGTAATTCAAACTTGTTAAACGGCAGGACTCAAGCATTCGCCCGACATTTCTATTGTTCCTTTCAAAAGATTAAATTCTTGTTGTTAGGTCGGTTTAAATGAAGGTATTGAAGTGTCAAGGAATGCACCTCATTCTTTTGACACTTGAATATCATTATTTAAACCAAGTCTAACAAGAATTTAATCTTTTGAATGGAACAATAGAAATGTCGGATGGATGCTTGAGTCTTGCTGTTTAGCAAGTTTGAATTTACCCCATTTAAAGGTAAGACAATTGTTGTAGTTGGAAGGTACATTCTTGAATGTAATGTAATGACTCGTCTATATAAGTTATGATATTGAATTCCTTCGTATAAGATGAGTGTCATGGAATGGACCTCATTCTTTATGTGATGACCCGTATTATACGAGGGAATTTGATGTGATAACATATATAGTTGATTATGCATAATACATGTTGTTTTGAATGGAACAATAATTTATTTATTCACTTTTCGAATTTATTTATTCATTACGCAATTTTTATTCGAATTCACGTTAGATTTAATCAGTCTTTATTAGAATACGCAATTTTTATTCAAATTCACGTTAGATTTAATCAGTCTTTATTCAAATACGCAATTTTTAATCGAAATTATTCAAAACGCGGTTTTTATTCAAAATACCATAATGTCAAGCAAAATGTAGCAAAATATAAAAAAAACACAAAAAAAAGATCCAAACACAATTAGGCATTAGAAGCCATTACATTCATTCATCTTCCTCGTCAAACAAGTCAATCGGGTTGCCCGCTACAGTCCCTGGGGCACCTACTTTTGGTTGAGGACCAAAATAGCATGTCCTCCCGCTCCTTCTCAACCTCGACTGATTGTACACCAGCACCTTCGAATCCTTCTTTTTTACGGAACCATCACATGTGATTCCGTGCCGAGTCATAGGTGATTTTTCTTTCTACTTGTCATCACCCTCCTTTTTGTTCAACTCAATGTTTCCCTGATTCTGAGACATATCTACATAAACAAATTGGCGATCAAAACCTAAACTAATTGTAACGATTCTACAATAATTCATCAATAATTAAATTAATCCTAAAAATTATACCATGACTAATCGTAACAATTCTATCACAAATTCATAACAACGAAAATTCATAACAAACCTAAACTAATCGTAACGATTATACAACAATTCATCATAACCTAAACTAATCCTAAAAATTCTACCATAATTTCCTAACAATTCTACAACAATATGCCAATCTTATTTGAAATATCCACTAAACCTAAACAATTCTAACCTAAACCTAAATTATCATAAAATCAAAACATAAACCTATCAATTATAACAACCTAAACTATCATAACATCATAAAATCAATAAAACCTCTATAATCACAATTTAACCCAAAAAAAACTAACAAATCAATCACAAAATAGCAATGCAATAGGATTCAAAAAACTTAATTATCTTATATGCATGGTTGAATTTACACAAAACACCAACAACTGCAGAAATTTATTGTGGCATTTAGAACCTTGATGAGGAACCGGGTCCCTTTTTGAATCAAGAGCATGGTCCTGGTATGAAATCTTCATTGTGATCAGTTTTGAAGGACGTTTGCACACATTGAAGTGCCGGATGATGGAACTCGATGTCCTTTGGGGAGGACATGGAACACTTTGTTGCTGTGGATATTATATCCTCTAGCAATTGAAGCTCTAAGTTTGGGTTCTTCATCATAGTTGTTGATATGAGACCCTTTAGGCTAAGGATTGTGAAAAGTGAAGCATTTGCTAAGAATATGATAGAGAGAAGAAAAAATACCAGAAGGGATATCTTAGGATTTTAGGAGCCATGATGAAGTAAACAAATGCTTATTTTTGTGCTGATTTTTGCATTGTGGACTGTGGTGTGTGTAATGAAGTCATTAGAGAATGAGAGACATTGGTTTCAGTTTATATTAATAGACCAATTGAGAGGGAAATATGCCAAGCTATGCAAAGAAATTAATGTAAAGGATAACTTAATTAAATTTGATCTTAGAGAAAGATCGAAAAAGCATTTATCACTATTATTTTCCATTGGTTCTCCACATGATATAATCATATTCAAAGCATATCCAACATTATTAAATTGGAATTCGAACTTAGGTTCACCATGTTGTGGTAGTGTAGCAATTTCCTCTAGAAACAGATTATTCACTTTTAAAGCATTATTCACACACAACAATGGATATATAAAAGAGAAATAATACTCCATTATCACTATCATAAATGAGAACGGTGAAATATATTAAATTGGAAGTGTTGCATTTAGTATCAATTTTATAGCATTAATTCGTGAGGAACAAAATTTCACTTGAATGTTATTATTTCTCTGACATTGGTCATGCTAGAAAGCATCCAGCTATGAAAGAATTTTATTGGCAAGCTCCTCCCTCCAACTGGTTGAAATGCAACATAAACGGTGCTGCCCTAGCCTCCCGTGACGGTAGCTCGAGTTTTGTTGCAGCTTTAGCTGTTATTAATTTAGGATACTCATCAAATTTTGTGGGCTAATTGGAGGTTATTGTGATGGCTATTGAGCACACTCATTCTAAAGGATGATCTGAACATTGTAGCCTAATTTGTCTTTTCTCATCACATAAGGAGTAGCCATGTAGTTTAAAGGTCGATGCACTCTCACTCCCATGGGGGCTCCAATGGAGACAGTTTTGACAGCAAATTGAGGGCAAATAAAATGAGTTCCACAGCAAATTGAGGCCAAATTCATTTCAGTTTTGTCAGTTTTACTATTTAAACAGATAGTTAGGGGCTCCCACCCGATAATCAAATGTAAAAATGTGTATTTCATTAAATTAATTAAAATGGTTTAAACATGTTTTGATTATAAACACATAATTAATCCATTATGAAATAAAAACTACAAAATGCTTCTACTTGTATGTTCTAAAAATTAGTCTATGAAGTGTCAATACAGTGAAAGGAGTTGTAACCACAACTCAACAGACAGATTTCAAATCTCCCCGAAACAATTGAAAAATGCCTATTAGTACTACTTTAATTTCTGACACAAAACATACACTTGTCGTAAAACGTTTCTACATATCATACCTAAGCATTTGAGAAATATATAGACGCATAATACAAGAGAAAGAAAGAACAGGGATCAACAAAGTTGAGATAACCCTGTTTGAGAATCTTCTATTGAGATTTCATTCTTTCTGACAATTAGAGACAATTTGCATAGATCAATAGAGATAGATTCATGTTAATTCATTTGCACATTGAACATAAGGAGGATGGTCCTGCTTTCACATTCAAAACATTGATTTATAACTGATATGCAGTTATATAAGATGAAGAAAAAACCTTGATTTCAATGAAGTCAGTTTCCTTGGATGCAAGAGATTACAGGTTTGATTCTTGTTGGCATTATATAAGCACGGATGAATCTAGCAGCTTCGATATTTTGTTTCTTCATGATAAGTTTCTGGACAAAATCTGCAAGGTATACTAAAATTTCAATTCAACAAAACTAACTACTTAGGCCATTAAGTCAGTTCTAATTAACCAAAACTAAGCAGATTAGGCTGAATACAAATATCTTAAAATTTACAAGCAAAGAGAACAACCACAAACCATTTAAAAAATAGAACAGATACATATAAAGACTAAAAAGTTATGAAGCCAAGACTCTGCAGTCTGCATGGATATCAGATTCAGATCACGTCGACACAGCTGATATTTGAAAACATAAGATACTGACATCAATACATATTACAGATACATTAATTTATTAAAATTATGTAAAATATCAATATCATTTATAAAACATCTAATTAAGAAGGAAAGTTTAAATACGCATATAAAAATATACAAGATATGCTAGTATTTTACCTTCATTCGTCCATCTCATACCAAAAAACTAAATATTGTAATCAAATTTTACATTTTTTAACCCCGTCATCAATTATCATCCTTGAATTGTAGAATGTTTGTATATGAAAAGACATGCATATGCAAGAATTTTTCAAATACTTAATTGATATACTATCACATTACTTTTAAAAGCTTCTTTTGTTCTAATTGTTTTGGAAGAAAAAAAACGGGGTACTTGTGTGAGTTGGCCAACACGGAGGCGTGTCCGACAAGGGGACGCGCCTAATCCAAGAGTGTCGGTGCTTCATAATATATTAACTTGAAGTCTATTTCATTTTCCAAGAACTAGTCAAGATACCAATTTTCTCTTAAAGAATGAGACAGAACTGTCGAAAGAAACAAAACGAAACCTTAGCATCAAGTGTATGAAGCCAATTACATATCAGTTCAAATTTTTACAAACAGCTAATATCTTAGTGTTAGTATATATGTATAATATATCATGCAGAGACCCTAGGATATTAACATATTTGATGAACACATGATGTAACCTGCACTTGAAATTTAAAGTGAGAAGAAAGTAAGTATGATAGCTGGTGTCTAAAACAAAACATTTCTAAACTAACATACCAGAAGCTTTATCGGCAAAACCCAGAATTCCAAACAGCTTTACAGCTATCTTGTGCTGAGCAGCAAACCCAAAAAGCTTTAAAACTTCATCTTCATCAAAAGAAGGAGCCAATTTATAAATTGACAGAAGGAGTAGAAAACCAAGAACCGCCACCGAATTTTCAGTAGTTTCACTTATGTAAGATTTCAAATTAAGTGCTAGCTTCATCGCTTCTTCTCTTACACAAGGTTTGATATGTGGTGAGATTCTCATCAGTTGTTCGAGCAGAAGAATGTCTCTTTCATCAATAATTACAGCATTGTCTCCCATTTTATACTTTTGAATAATGGGATTCTGTATTATATCCAAAACAACTTTCGATGGATCTGATAATCCTTGCAGATTATCTAGAATTTCAGTTTCGTCACTTGGGAGCAACTGCAAACTTCTTCCATCAATGCTAGGAGTTGATCGATCATCTGTGTAACATGTAACTGCATATTTAGCTAACATATATTTACGCTCCAATTTTTATAGAAACATCGGTAAATCAAGGTGACTATATATATGGAAGAATGTAAATTCTCTCCTAGATTGAAATGCTTGGGTGACAGAAATCATTTGATACTAACAGTAACAGTCAATATGACCATATCATATCATATCATATGCTTATTAACAGTATTTAAAAGTATAATTGAAACTTTAAACTACATTAATCTACTCATCAATCTTTTATTGTAGAATAATATTGTTAACAAACTAATTCAACAAGAATAAAACGCAAGCGATTTTGCATTTAATAGCTTCCTAAACTGCTAAGGGAGTAAAATGTACAATCAAATGAAATTATATCAATAAACTAGGTGATGAAGATCATTTACCTGAATTAATTTCCTCTTCAAATGATTTTAGTAATGTTTCATATTGATTCTCTCTTCAAAGTTACTGCTACATTTTCTCAGCACATTCAACTTCGAGGATGATAACCTTGCAGAAAAAGGGACATTAACGTCCGATTTGGAGTCTTGACGAGAAAACCCTAACTTGTTATGAGAAGGCTCATCAACACCCATTATTGAACTACATACATAAAGCAATGAAACAGAAAAATTAGCACATGATCAATTCAAACAAGAAATTTGTAGAATATTCTAGATCAATCATCATCAAGTAGTAGGGATAATATAATAAACTTCAACACCAAGAAAACAAGGAAAGGTGAAAATCTAGGTAGCATCATGAGAATGTTTTGTTAGATTTGTAAGGGAATGGAAGGAAAGAGAGAGTTACCTGTAGAATCAAGCAGCGATTGAAGATGAATGTGACGAAGGTGAAACGGAACTCTTCTTATTATTCTTGAAATTTTAATGGAACTTAAAACAATAAAGAGGAACAGAAGAGACTTCTTGTCTTGTCTTTTTGGTGGGATTTGGGAATGGGTTCCACTAAAAGATTTTTTTTAGAATAAAAAAACAATATTTATTCATTTAAATTGACATAGTACCTTAGATACAATGACATGTTCAACTTAAAAATGTAAAGCCTAAATCTACGAACAAACTCACAACATCTAAGTTAATAGCATACAACGAAAAACTGCACAAATAATATGATAAAATTTAAGTCACTAAAATACTCATTCTTCTGGATATGCAACAATTGATGCCCAAATAATTTATTGATTATGTAATCGACTGAAACAACGCTACAACAAGACGTGAAATCAAACAACATCGCAACACGACTTCACACTAAGACGACGAAATCACAAAAAAACGTAAAAAGAAAAGGTAAAAAAAAGATCTAACATCATTGTTAACATTAACACTTTTCCCATGGTGGTCGAATGATAATAAGTATTTATAAGGACCAATGTGACAATAAGGAAATATATTGAGGCATTTGTATGGTACGACAATATTAACATAGCATCTTAACATAAATTCTTATTAACATAGTGCACAACCAAATACTTTTTTAAAATTTTGATATACTGAGGTATTATTAAAGGTATCATATGGTTTTAAAATTATCGTTTTAAAAAGAGTTAATATATGTTTACCCCCTATTATATTAGGTGTTTCTGGTTTTACACCCCTATAAAAAAAAATAGATTCCAATATTGTAATTTGAAAATTATTTGATTTTCAACCTTCAAGAATTTTGAAGGTACAAAATTGAGTAAGGGATAAACCAAAATTTTCTTAAATTACACATAACAAAACTACCTTAAATTTTAAAATTTGATACCACAAAGGTCCAAAACCATATCCAAATGTGAGGCACCATGATCCTAGGCAAGGGAGATCCATGCAGTATCACAAAATTAGTCGAGCAAAGGCCCATATAGGCCACATTATTTGACTAATAGACATAGTTTTTGCTATAAATTCATAATTCATGCATTGTAATAAAGAATCCAATCAATCAAATTTTTTGAAGTGTTTATTAAGAAAATAACAATAGTTATAAAAAAAACTCACACATAAGTGGCCGAACCAGAATTTAAAACTAGATCACGACGTTCGACCTAATAATTCTGACATATTTTTGCAAATTGAATTAGGTTTTGTAGACAAATGATTTATTGAAACCTTAAAATTAATTTATTAACTTTTTTCATTTACTCCTTTTTTTTCGCCAAAAATATAGAACTTTTTTAATTTTAAAAATCAGTAAAATTGTGTTTTTGAAATCTTTAAAAAATTGTGTTTTGAATCCATTTAAATTCAAACTGAAAAATTATGATTATAAATAGTCTTAAAAGTCAAGACAATCAACAAAGTCTTGAAAAATCTTCAAGAATTTTTTTAGCTAAAATAGTTTTTTAAATTCTCATTCCAATATACCCCTTAGTTTGAGAGGAAGTGTTAAAATCAATTAGATGCATTAATTGTAATTTGCAACAGAAAGTACTTAACAAAATAAACAGAGAGGCACGCAATCGAGGTTCAAGATTCAAAAGAGCACCATCATTTTCTAAAATAAAAAAGGTGTAACAGAAGAATATAACAAAGCTAAAATGAATCCTATCTACCAAACTATCTGAATCCAATCCTCAATGTCCTCCGAAAATTTAAACGGAGATGAACGGACGCAGAAGGAAGAACATTTTGTTCTCGGGTCATTGTTAATGCGGAAGAGTTCTCGAACAGATTGGTGATATCAGCAAGAGGGATCCTCTTCATCTTTCTTTTAGTACTCTTCTTCTTGAAAGATGAGGCCATGGCAGAAACTGGAGGAATGTTTTCTTTGTTGTTTCCAATGGACATTGTTGAAGAAGATGATAAGAGTCTCAGCACCACGATAAAGATGAAATGGGTTATTTAAACATCATTGATGTGAAAATGTGTTTACTTTTTGAGAGGGAAGAATGAAAATGTAGGAGGGAGTGATTTTATTTTATTGAAAATTTTCAACAAAAATGGGACAAAGAGGGAAACATTGAAATTTTTGGTAATATTAAGGTAGGAAAACGAGTGAAACTGAAATGTTGGCGGGTAATGGAAGGAGCCAAAAGTATTTGGCCAAAACATGGTGCATTTTTTCATTATTATATTCAATGCTTGCATTAACATATGGAATATACTTTTTATAGTACAATTTTCTTTTTTTTTAATGTTTCAAAAATCACTTACAGGAATGTCATAAATGAATTAATTGACTAAGTTTTTATTTTAAAAATTAAATTGACCAATTGTGTGCACACTACATAGATGTATGGTATGTTATTAAATTTCTGGATTTTCTTTTAATTCAGAGTATTATATTTAATTTTTTAGAAATTGTTTTAAAAGAAATCCGAAATATTAAAATTAATAATTTTTGGAGTTTTTAAGTTGAAATATTAATTTAAACAAAGTGGGATGATTTCCAGATTTTTCTAAAATACAGAATTAATAAAACCTGGCAAATTATGTATTTTTGTACTTTAAATATAATTTGGTGGTGCGGAATTTGGTGGTGCGGGTGGGGAGATATAGGTGTATGGGTAGAAGCATAAAGTGTATGAGGGTGGGACTTTGGGCTTATTAGGTTCCCTCCAATGGGCCATCAGACTAGCATATCATCACATTATTTTTGGAAAATTGTTCATCTCACATGTGATTTTGCTCATTAACACCCAGAAATTATAATTTCAGTTGGTAGGGTAGTAGGATGAAGTTCCAAATTGTTCCACAGATGGTAATTTATAATTTTATGGAAACACAATTAAAGGAAAGGGTTTGTTTTTTAGTTTTGGAGTATTGTGAGAGGTATTGTTGCAATTCTGGTGCAAACCATAACGCAACGGTTGTTAACTATCGTGGACAGAGCGGCAGTTAAGTGTCGTTGGAGGCGAGTGGTAGTTAACTGCCGCTGATGGTGTTGTGGTAATTTTGG
>Ga0228711_1012039_pt1 | contig 10760 bp, 8 predicted proteins | sample MedpolnodulmetaG_2_FD_177996 | JGI IMG/M metagenome (GOLD analysis project Ga0228711, IMG submission 177996) | Root nodule microbial communities from Medicago polymorpha collected in Santa Monica, California, United States - brown nodules | ecosystem: Host-associated > Plants > Roots > Nodule...
TTAAAGTTTTTATTTAGGACGACTTAAAGTTAAATGTTATAATGATAATATTTAGGGTTAAATATATTTTTGGTTCTTATACCAATTTTTTGTTTTAGTCCCTTTAAAATTTTTCTTCAACTTTTAGTCCTTATAAAATTGTCAATCACTACTTTTGGTCCTTATTTTTAATTTAATTTTTTTATTTTGTAATAAAATTATGCAGAAATGTGTAAAATATTGTAAAAACATTTTAAAAAAAAAAATAGAATTTTTTAACAAAACACAAATTAAATATGAATTTTTAACCATAAATAATATAAAAATTCATGTTTTATTAAAAAATTATAATTTTTTTCGGGAGAGTTTTTTTTTATAATATTATGAATTTTTCAGCAAAATTTTATTAAAAAATATGAATTCTACATATGAGTTTACTTTAAAGGAGGGACCAAAAGTGAAGATGGAAAAATTTTTAAGGACTAAAAGTTGAAGAAATTTTTTAGAGGGGCTAAAACGAAAAGTTGACATATTTATAGGGACCAAAAACATATTTAACCCTAATAATTATTTATATTTAAATGAGTTAAAGTGTAATATATATTTAATTATTAAGGGAGCATAGTGTAATTCAAGCGTCTCATAAGGTAGGTGTGTGTAATTTTTTCTATATATTTAAGGATTAAACAAGTTTTTCGTGCCTATAAATATATCAAATTTTGATTTTAGTCCCTAAAAAATAAAATGAGATGTTTTCATCCTCAAGAATTTTTTTGTTTTGATTTTGCTCTCTAATAGATATAATTTTGACATGTTTTTGAACATAATATGAATATATAAAAGTTGAACATAATAAATGAACATAACATGGATACAATTTGAACATAAAAAAAGTTATAATCTTGACATTCATATGAATATAAAGTGGTCATTAAAGACCAAAAACAAAATAATTATTTTTATGAGGATGAAAACATTCAGTTTAAATTTTTAGGGACTAGAATCAAAATTCTCTATATTTATAGAGATGAAAAACTTATTTAACCCTATATTTAATGTTCAAGGAAGGGAATTCATATTTTAACATAAAATGAGAAGAAAGTGTAATTCAAACTTCTATAAAAAAAGATAACTGTAGTTTACCCTTTTTTAAATGGAAGAATGATCATTGTTATCATCAATAATAAAGATAAAAAATATCTGCCAAAAAAATTAACGGTAAAAAATAATCACTATTTATATGTTCTGAAATCTTTCTCGATAAGGGATTTGACCCCCTTAAGTATGTGGTCAGGAGTTCTATTCATGACTTGTGTGTGGAAAAATTCTAGTTAAAAGATGAGAATTCACCTTATGTCACGCGTCGGTTCTTTAACGGAGATTGTCACGCTAAACTATAAAAGTTTTAGGCCAACCCTATAAAAGTTTATACATTCTTGATTAGTCCTTACAATTAACAAAGACTTGATTATCCCTAAAAAAACAAAGGCCTGGTTATGTTTTTAATTAGTAAACTTTGTTGATATATTTAATTTTTGTCTCTAATTAAAAAATAAAATATTTTTCATCCCATCAATAAGCTACAACTGATCTTTGTTGATTTGTTATATAATTAGTTTCTATAATATAAAATTTTATATTTTGGCTCTCATTTTGTTAATATTTTTTTATCAAGTAGTCTAATAGTCAGGAATTCATTCATTAAAATAAATAAGTGAAAAATATTACATTTGAATTCCGACCACTTAGCATATTTTTTTTGATAGAATAGCATCTTTATATTGACCATGCACACCATTTAAATGTAACTAATATTTATTTCATCACAAGTACTCCTTTTTTTGTTGTGTGACATGGGAAGATATTTACTTCACTCTTAAGCCCGTAATTGATCAAATATGATATTGTGGTCAAATCGAGTTAGGAGAACATATGTAGTTGCCATACATCAACTCATTTCAAATCTATTTTAAATAAATGTATAGTAAATAAATAAATTTTATTTTGTGGAACGATGAATTTTGTGCGGTTGATCTAAGTTTATCGTGTGTTTATAATACAAAAACTAAAAAGTTAGTATGAGTATGACTGATGAGGCTAGTCCTCTCTACTCTTGGCTGTTTGTCTGTGTGAATGCTTATGCTTGGTATTTTGTTTGTTTTGAGATTATTATAAAAGTATAAATAATTTGGAGAATTTGACAAGATCTTTCAAACCTCTTCTTTAATATAATTTTTCTAATCACAAATTTCAGTAGTTAGACTAATTTTTCTCATTAATCTGAGTTGAGCTCAAAACTTCAAACTCTTTATCGCTTAGCTCAAATTAGTTTTAATTAAGAAGAAAAATATGAGAGAAAACATATATCAATAGAATGAATCTGAATTAAATTTCCCCATCATTGAGAAGAAAATGAAAGGAGATGTACTACTTTTTCTTTTTTTTTTACTAAAAGTCTAAATTGTTTTTTTTTAATTTTTAAATCATATCTATCTATGAAAAATAAATAAAATAAATCATAACTAGCCTCTAGGGGTATTTTGACTAGAAGAGAGAATCTTATATAAGTATACTAGTTTTCTCCTTATTAGACTTTCTTCACTGAGTTGAACATCCTCTTGATATCCTTTAGCTAGATATCCTTGATGTGTTGTTTGATTCATCACTCTCCACTACAGCCCATTTATTAACACGATTTCTAGCCATCTCAACCTGTAAAATACATATGTTATTTTTAGCTGCTTCAATAAACGGATATCAATTTCACAATTATAGAGAATATAGTAAATTGATTAATACCTGCTTGTCCCAGTCAGTCTTAAATGTGATTGTGATAAGCATTATGGTTTGAACAAATGTTCCAAACAGCATTCCAATCCAAACACCCTACAAAAGTGACCCAATTTCGGCACCAGCAATATCTCTTTAATCATTATGCGATATGGGAAGCATTAATCTCTCTTTAAATTATACTTTATATGTGGATCCCATTTTCTATTTGGTATTTGGTATATATATTTGTCAAAAAAGTAATGGAATCCAACCAATCCAACCAATTGCAGTTGATATAAATGATTAGACATTTCATGAAATTCATGGCAGTGACATTTCATGAAATTCATGGTAGTGACTTGAGTTTTAGTCCATGATTTCATGAATGATAGGTTTCACAATAAATTTTATTCTAAATCTTCAATGAGGACGATGTATCTCATTTGATCTGATATATCTCTTGATTTTTTATAGTTTAGTAAATTATAAATAATATATCAACGCAAAGTCTCACGTTCGAGGCTATTTGATGAAAAAATATGGTTAATATGAGAGATCCCAACAAAGGTGGTATGTTAGATTCCCCAACACATATTAGTTGTTTGTTAAAGACGATAAATACTTCGTACCAATGACATGATTACCAAAAAATGTAGTTGGAAGGGAAGATCCCACTAAATATAGTCGGTGAGGTCCTCTGTAAGAGATTAGTCATCGGTGGATGTTTCGTACTGATACAATGGTTACCAAATTTTTTTTATAAATAATGTAGCACAGTAAAGAGTATACTAGTAATACTAATATTTCACTCTTCACATTTGTGCAAAGTAACTTTTTTTCTTGTAAATGACAAATGAATTACCTTAACTTGCAAATGGAGAATATTACCAAGGACCACTCCAATAGGAATACCAATCAGGTAATAGCAGCCTATGTTTACATATGCTACAACACTTTGCCAGCCAGCTCCAACAGAAACACCTATTCACAACAACATTTTTAGATGAATTTGGATTCTCTGCTGTAACGACGAGTAGGTCTATTTGGACTGTCAGATCTTAAGTCAACGGTTGTGATCGTTTATAATTAATTAATTTGTTGTTTGTGTAATCTGAGCTATTTGATCTCTAATTAACGGCAGATAATATTAGATAAGGTTCACATGCCACCTATAATCTTAAGGACTAAAATTAAAGTTTAAGAAATGTAACAAAAAAAAATTGAATCAATAAGCAATAGTAAATAATAGTGATGATGTAAATATTTACCAGAGAGCACAGGTTGGACACTGTTCATCAATATGGAGAATGATAACAAAGGGGATAGATCTCCAACTGCATTTGCCACATCTGGATTTGGGGTGAAAATGTAAGCAAGTCTTCCCTTTAGGAATAGAAAGATCAAGAATAGCACAAATCCAATGGAAAATGATGTGAGCACTGTTATCACAATGGAAAATTTTGCTGCCTTGGAATTCCCTCTACCTAGTTCATTTGACACCCTAACACTGCAAAAAAAAGTTTAATTTAGCCTTACATTTAGTACTGACAAGAAATTTCTCAATAAATTTTATTTTATTAAAGAAAAAAATGTTAAATGATTTTCTAGTCCCCCCTGTATGCATAAATAGGTAAAAAATACACTACCGGAACTTAGGGGTGGATTGAGAAATCGACAAAATGTTAATGATTATGCCTTTGCTCTAAATTACTACATTTTATTCTCTTTGATGATGAAGATAAATAAGATTGTGATCACAATGATGTACCTAGCTGCAGCAAAGAAACCAAGGGCTATCATCATTTCCCACCCATTGATGTTGAGGCTGCAAAAATAATAATTTTGATTAAATCAATAGATTAGTTTCAATATGACTCTTAATACTAAATTTTGAAGTAAAAGTAAGAATGAGAATGAGAGATATAGTACCATATAGCAAGAGCATCAATGGAAATCTCAGCATTTTCCATGTTCCCTGTTAGAAGAATCAAAACTGTGTTGTACCATATTTCAAGACTGTAAAAGTGACCACAGCTTCATGTTAGTCTTATGGTTCTTTTACTGTAATAAAATGTACCTAATGATACAACTGTAATATAGAGCAGCATAGGATATAGCTAATTATATCACATACTTTCTGAAAAACAGTAACCAAAACTGATTTTTTTTTATTTAATGTTTCAAACTCCAAAACTTTTTATGAAATGGCTTTTATACACTAAAAATAATTGCCAATTGGCACAATATCTAAACTAACTAATAAGAAAATGTTACATTAGCCAAAATTATGATTACAAACCATACATAATCTTAAAAATTGATTATTAAAATTGCTCAAATTCTTACCATAACATAGCTCCAGAAGACAAAGAAAGCTTGATAACAGGCCAAAGATCTTTGAAGGCCAAAAATGAAAAACCCTTCCATGTATCAGGACATTTTGTCATGATAAAAACAAGCTGGCCCAAATTTGGCATCCAATAAGCCAAAAGGATTGATGTCATTGCACCATTAAGGCCAAACTTGAACCTCACAGTTAAAAGCCATGACATAAAAACATGTATTGAAATTGAAACGGCTGCAAGGTAAGCAATAATCTTGTTCTTGCTTTGTGCTTGTAAGAACATTTGGCAAGTGAATGATGCAGAGAAAGCAAATACTATGCCTATTGACCATATTGAAATGCTTCCAGCAACTTGTGCAATATTTTCATCTTGGCCAAGTGCCACTAAAATTGGTTTGGTAAAAATGTAAATTGGAAGAAGAAGAATTGAGGTTAAGAATATAACTATCCATGATCTTTGAAGATACACTCCAAGCATATCATATTGTTTTGCTCCATATGCTTGTCCACATAGTGTTTCTAATGCACTTGCCATACCCAACTACAATTTTCAATTTGCACAAAAAAACATTGTAAATAAGTTTAGCTTATTTTTTCACATGCAAGATATGAATACATAAAGATTATTCATTAAAGCAAAATTTATATAAATTGCCATCAACCGCAATTGTATTTGTGACATATGGTTTTTATATCTATGATACTATTGTGATTGAAGTAGCATCGGTGATAAGATATGAATACATAATGAATATTAATTAAAGCAAAATTTTCATACGCTGCCTTCGATCACAATTGTATTTGTGACATCAAGGTTTTTGAAGTCTATAATACAATTGCGATTGAGGTAGCATCGATGATATTTGATCACGGTTCTTGGCAACATCAGAACTGCGACTGCGATTTAAACGATTGAGGAATAATTGACTTACCAGAATACCATTTGCAAACCTGACTAGGACAGTCATAACAAGGGCATAAGCAGCTAATTCGGTTGAACCAATATGACCAATGAAGGATTGAGCAACTACCATGATACCAAATGTTGAAAACCTATTGAATATGGCAGGACCTGCTACTATCCACAACTTCTTGCTTTCTTCCCATACTCTTTTCCTTAGTGGCTCTTCTTCCTCCTCTGAAGGGTTTTGATGCTGCAAAAGGTTCTTGCTTAGCTCTTCTGATCCCATTTCCACTTCTTCTACTATGGAGCTGCAAGTTGTTTAAATATTTTTCATGAAATATAATCATTTGTTGCACTATGTCATATAAATATAAATGATTGAACAATTGAAAATAGGAGACTTAATTTAAACCTTGATTAATATACATGTAAAAAAAAAAATTGACTGATGAATGACATACAAATTTAACCTTGCTTACACTTATGTTCGTGATGATCTCTTGAATTATATTTTTTGGGACAAATAACATTTTGTTTTCAAGTAGCATTTTCCTTTTAATCACAAGGAATTGGATTCCGTATAGTAAAAGAAAATGCAGTTAATGTAGTCAAATTCAAATGACACATTTGACATTAATTTTTGTTTTTAATCGAGGATACTCGACGTGCCAAAGATTAATCATTTGAGTCAAGTAGACCGCAATTGCAAAATGACAAAATTTTCTATGAGAGTTGACATATTAAAATATTTTTAGTCCCTACAAAATTATAAACTTTTAAAGTTTAGTCCATAAAAAAATTTATTCATTTTTAGTCCCTATTTGTAATTTATAAGAACTATTTTGGAGAATAAAAAAATATCCATTTTTTATAAAAAGTTTTCAAAATATAGACTATTCTTAAAAACTACAATATTAGAAAAGACTAAAACTTTACAAGGATTAAACTTGAAAACTTATGATTTTATAGGGACTAAAAACACATTACACCCTTTATTTTTTTTATATATCCTATATTTTCCTTTAAAAAAAATCAATTTTTTAAACATATTTACCAAGTTAGTCTTGTAAAAATTGCAAGATGGCAAGATTATGGTATAAAATTTAATTGCAAATGAGTATTTTTCCAATTTCTCTAATTTTCTTTTCTTCTCATTTTTGCTTTTTCACACATTCAATGAATTCATCTCATGTAGGTGACCTTTGAATCCATAGAATGGATAGCTATGATACTCAGCCTTAAAAAACTCATCCTTACAAAAATTGATCTGTAAGATGAAACGTGACACTCTTTGTAAAACAATTTGTGAATTTATCTTATTCTAGGGAATTTTTTTTTTGGATTAATATCATACCAAGCAAACTAAAAAACGGCAAGATGCTAACATTTTGTTTTATCTATCAGTTGTACATTTTAACTTCTAAGTTATAAACATTTGTCAAAGACACACACAAGACACCGGCATTTCTCTTTAATGATGCACAAGCAGACAACTATAACAATTAACAAGCTTACCTTCTTCACCTTTCTATTGTTTGTCCTTTTCACAGGATTCCTCTATTTTAATTTATAAAAGAATGTGACATGTATCTTTTTTAAGGAAAAATTATTTAATGCTAACATCATCAGAATAATTATTTATCTTCTTTAGATAGTAAAAATAACTATTTTTGACAGGACCGTATGGAAAGTTCCAGTTGGCAGGACAAAAAATATTCTTTACTATAAAATTACTTTTCCTTTCTTATTTGCATATCATATATGATCATAGACATAAGCATCCCCTCAAGCAAAAATATTATTTGCTTGAAAATTGATGTTCACACATATCATAAGGTTGAGACACACGAGTAAAATACTATATTGTTTAACTGTCGAGGAATTGCAAAACCGGCTACAGTTAACAGTCGAGTAAAACCTCGGTAGTTAACTGTTGAGAAAAACAATTATGCAGACAGTGGGTTCTGCATAATTGTAAAGCATTTTCAAGTCATTTTTCGGCAAGTTTTTACCTGTAATTAAACCAGAACATTTCCAAATGCAATATAACTCATACAACATTTAAACTCAGTCATAAACAAGAAAAATACAATATCTTTCACAATTGTCCATAATTAAATGAAACCGACATTTGGTTCAAAATACCCAAAAATTTGAAATTCATCAAAATGTTACATAGTGTCCATAATTAAACAACACGTTACAACTCATTTCATATTATTAAATTAAATCCCTACTTACATTCAACGCAATTGCATATGGAACGAACATACATATATAATATATTATTTTCCACCATATTCCGAAACATAAATCCGACGTTGCTATCGTCTTCAATAAGCCAAGACATATAGCTTGCCGTTTTCCATGCGTATTCATCTCTATCTTCTCATAGGTCCATGCATGGCATTTGATCAAACAAGTGACGTGTATATTGATTTTCACCAAGATGCTCAAAATAAGTGTTACGTTGTGCCTTCAAATCATCAAGAGAGTCGGTCGGCGTTATCATAACCTTAACCGTCTTTTTAAACGCGGAGTACCTAACACGTCCTTCAGTTTTTGCAACCTCAGACATGTTTCACTTGACAAAATCTTTAAGAAAAGAATCATATATTAGAACAAAATTAAATGAAATGTAATAACGAATAAATCAAATGCGTAAACATTAATAACGAATAAATAAGTATTGCACTAGTTTCACCACATAAAAGTCATATTATCATATATATCAATATAAATTACATAATGTTAATTATATATTGGCCACAAAAAATTGGCGTTACAATTTCGACCCCAAAATATACGTCGGTGTAATTTCTACCAAAAAAAAGGACTAACACTGACAAAAAAATCACTCATTAAAGACCAAGTGATTGGGGAAGATCAAGTGAAATAGAATCTTCCTCATCTTCCGCAATAACTTCAAATTGTTGCTTTGATTTTTCGGGAGTGTCCAACAAAATAGGCGCCGCTTTGTTTGACTCATTTTGTGGTTGCGGCGGTTTGTTTCCACTTTCAATAACCATGAGCTTTCGGAACAACTCATGTTATTCCAAATACTCATCTTCCCAAGTCACCGCATCTTCTTTCTTGTGAGTGTGCCACTTCGTAGATGATGGTGGTAGTGGACAACCATTCTTCAAATAAATAAGCACGAAATGATTCGAAATTACCTCAAGGCACATGATAGGAGTTATTTGCTTACCCGGCGGTGGTGACCCTCTTAGTGGGAAAAAAGATTCCGATTTTCCAATTTCAAGATTTGTCAACGTGACCACACACCTTTTGTAATAATTAGTAACAAGGTGTCCCATGTCCGGAAAAGTCAACCACTTATCAACAAGATGTGCACAATCTTTCATATTTGCGGGAGGATGTAAGCCATTTAAAATGTAGTTATAACGATCCTCACCCGCATATACTTCAACATAATCATCTCTATGATCTTTCAACTCTTGAATAAGATGTGTACGAATCATGATATGATTTTCTTCGGTCAATCCCATGATCTCGGCTATAGCCCGAAATCCACAATGTCCATCGCCTATAACATCCACCACTTTTTCAATAAATGGAAGCATGAAGTGTGGCATATAATCAATAGGCCTCTTAACCGGAATAGCCTTAGGCTTTGGATACCGATAAGGTGGTGGAAGTGGGGAAAGTGATGTTTTACCAAGATGAGCACCTTTTATTCTTTTATATGATGAAGTTATTGGTGATGGTGACGGTTGACTATCCGGATTTTGGAAATCAACAACCTCCCACGAAGAAGGAATTCGACTAGTCGATGTAATCTTTCCTTTAGACCTCGCAATGTCCACTTTTTTCTTTGCTCCCTTGGTTGGTACTTTTCGTGGTGGTGGAGACATCATGGTGGTTTCAGGAAATGTCAACTGCTGCAAAACCTCTTTGACTTCAAGCTTTCAGGAAATGCCAACATGTCATGTATTTTCTCCCAACAAGTACCCAAATCACCCACACTATTGTCCAAATATTTCTTTACTAAAGCATGAGCCGATTCTACCCTGTTGGTGGTTCTGTAACCAAGATGCAACACATGGTCTGTCCATGCCCTCACTATTTTCTCCTTCACTTCAATCAAGGTTGTCATGACATAATTTAGAAAAAGTGGGAAATCACTACAAGCATCTTGTGTAACGCCCTATTTCTATTAAAGCGATAATACATGCGAATAATATAAATATTCAAGAAATAAACGTCACGTCTTCACATCAAATTCAAATAACATGCATATATAAATTCCTCAACAGTCGCTGCGGATATAAGTTATACATCTCCAAAATATACATGTCATAAGATCAATATACATCAACATATAAAATCTCTAAATCCCGACAAATAGACAACATCTCCACAACATAAATAAATTCAGAATAATCAATCTAGAATAATTCTACAGACAGACATCCTAGATCAGAGTCTACTCTAAGACTCAACAGAAAACAATAACGGAGATAGCTCCCGCTATCCAAGCACTCGTCAAGCAACCAACAACTACTCCTGCACGCCGTCTACCCATTCATACAAATAAGTAGGCGGTCCACCACAGACCACTAGGGGTAAGCTTCACATCAATCATAATCAACATATGAAAACATAAGCATTCAAGGATTCATACATATCACATATAAATACCCATCCTTCCTAGAATACTAACATCACATGATTATTATCCTCCATTCTTTACCCCTCAAGCTATCACATTACTAACATAGCATAGCAAGCATATTTAAT
>Ga0228711_1012041_pt1 | contig 10757 bp, 9 predicted proteins | sample MedpolnodulmetaG_2_FD_177996 | JGI IMG/M metagenome (GOLD analysis project Ga0228711, IMG submission 177996) | Root nodule microbial communities from Medicago polymorpha collected in Santa Monica, California, United States - brown nodules | ecosystem: Host-associated > Plants > Roots > Nodule...
AAAAAAAGTGATTAGAGAAATATTTTGTCCAAAGAAAAAAAAAAGTGACATAATTCCCACATGTATTCAGCGTGCAACTGCTTCGCTATAGTTTCGTGAATTTTGTTTCGCTACCTTTAGCATTATCCTTCTCTACAAATAGAGTTCATTTGTAACATTGAGATACAGAACAATCTCTCTTCTCCCTATCAGTATCTCTATTTACATAAGCACTCAGAACCAAAAAAATATCCAACGATAAACAAGAACATATCCAAACAACCACCACCCGAACACCATGCAAAAGAAAGCAATCCAAAGAAGAAGAACTCAGTCTCCATCAGGGACCAAAACCATGAATACTCCGTCTCTATCGCCGGTATTTCTCCCCGAAGAACTCATGGCTGTATTGCTTTCATTCCTTACGGTTAAACATCTGATAAAGATGAAGTGTGTGAGTAAGTCTTGGAACTCCCTGATCTCTGATCCAAGATTCATCAAAATGCACCTTGATCGATCAGCACGAAAGCCATACCTAGCACTTCTATCAATGCATCACAAGCGTGTCATAACTGTCCCCGTAAGTCGGTTACTACATAATCCTCCATTCACCATTGCCGCAGATCCTTCCTATTCATGGGATATTATGTACGTTGGTTCTTTCGTTGGTTCTTGTAATGGATTGTTATGCGTTAACTATCATGCTTACATGAAGAGCGGAAAGAGTTCTCTTCATTTCTATAACCCAGCCACAAGGATACTATCTAACAAGTTTTGGTATTCTAACGAAAATCGGAAGAATATGTATCCCATGGAGAGGTATACTTTTGGTTATGATAGTTCGAGTGACACTTATAAAGTGGTGATGTATGGTTTATTTTTTGACAGTAAAACTAAATTAAATGGAACCCGAGTTAGGGTTTTCAGTTTGGGTGATAATGTTTGGAGAGATATTGAAGATATTACTGTAGCTGTTATAAATCATGATGTTTATTTTAGTGGCAGTGTTAATTGGTTGGCACTTGAGAATTGCTTCAATCAGCCTTGGAATTATGATAGCAAGTGTTTTACTCTTAGTCAATTTGTGATTGTTTCACTTGATTTTGGTACTGAGACATACACTAGGGTACTTCTCCCTCAGGGTTTTGATGAAGTGCCACATCTTGAGCCTGCGATCTGTGTGTTGATGAATAATCTTTGTTTTTGTCATGATTTCAAGAAAACCGATTTCGTTATATGGCAGATGAAGGAATTAGGAGTTGAAGAGTCTTGGATTAAACTCCTTACAATTAGTTATCAGAATCTTCAACTGATATCATGGTTACCGTTGCACCTATCTGAGGATAATAATACACTTATAATGGCAAACAACCAAGATGAACATGCCACCATCTATAATTTGAGAGATGGTAGAGTAGATAGAATTATTACCAGTCGAGCAGGCTGGGCCCATTCTAAGAATCATGTTGAAAGTTTGGTTTCGATTTGCTGAAAAGTAAGTTTTGATTTAACGAATTATTACTTTGAATTTATGTTAATCTGTGTGTATATGTTGTGTAATATATCGTGTGATTATTTTCATATTATGTGATTTGTTTGGTGAATGATTATTTATTGGATACTGTCAATGGTTTTACTATCCCTTGATTAAATGAATTTGTTTTGGTATTTCATTTATTATTTATTATATATTAGAAGATGCATTTTCTTTATGTTGATAATGATGATAAGTTGAATCTCCCAGAAAGATGATCAATCTCTCTTGGTTGGGGGTTGAGGGAAGGTATGGGGGGATGGGCGTTATCTTGGAGGAGAGTACCTTTTGATTGGGAAGTGGGGCTACTTAATGGTTTGTTAGGTGTCCTTCGAGGTTTTAGAGGGGTGGATGAGGAGGATGTTTGGTGGTCGATTCCGGATGAGGGTAGGTCATTCTCGATTCGATCATCTTATAAGGTGCTAGAGGAGAGATTGTTAGTTGAGGGTGGATTGACTATGATGGAGAAGGTTTTTGATTATATATGGAAGTGTTCCGCGCGAACAAAAGTTATTGCTTTCTCTTGGACCTTACTCCTTAATAGAATCCCGTCGAAAGTAAATCTTGTTGTTCGCAATGTGTTGCCTCCGGATGCCTCTTTAACTTGTGTGTTGTGTAATAATGGAGTGGAAACATCATATCACCTTTTGTTAGATTGTAATGTTGTATCCTTAGTGTGGCGAAAGGTGTGTGTTTGGCTCGATTTGAAGTGTTTAAGTGATGTGGTGAGGTCAAAGAAATTTCAAAGAGGATATAGGATGATTTGGCATACCGCGATTTAGGTAATTAGGGGCGAGAGAAATGGGAGTATCTTTAATAGGATAATGTTGTCGAAGCAATTGAGCTAATATGTGTGCATTTTATTTTTCACTTTCCTGTTTAAGTTGATTTGTTTTGAATTACAGATCGAGAATCCCAACTTCAAGCACATCTGGTGTTATGGATGGAACATGGGGGAACGCTAGGAAGCAAAAGAATGTGGCTTATTGGAACTATATAGCAGATTTCTTCAGTTACAGTTACAGTATATGACTCTATTTATGTCTCTCTTTAAGGTTTCCATGGAAACATTTGTAGCAACTTCCTGTTTAAAAGTATCCATTGAAATACAAATTTTGCAGACCAAATCAAATTGACACTACATTTCAAAGATATATAACTATTTCACAATTACATAATGGTAGGATCATAGTTTTAATCTACAGGCTCGGTCGTGGTTGCAGCCACTGTGATTGCGGATAGTGTCGTGAATTTATTTTCTATTGTCAATAAATATTATAATTTATTTAAGTGGGTTGGGATGCTATGGCCATTGCCAAAGTACCAAGGGTTATTAGTTATAGTCTCGAGAAAACTATCATGCCTAGGGCCTCTGTTGTGCAATATCTTCTAAAGAAAGGTTTGCGGAAAAAGAATGCAAGTTTAACTACTCCATTTGTAGTGACCGGTAAGTTGTTCCTTGACACATACATAATACGTTTTAAGGAGGAGTCATCTTATCTCTTATCGCTCTATGAAGAAAAGCTGAATCTTGCACACACCAGGGACTAAATTGGCATGTCACGAATCTCCGCAGGGTATTTTAGTCTCAATTTGTTATCTTGTTCCGTATTTGATTTGAATACTTTTTCATACAGTCAGTGAATGTAGCTAGGTTAGTTAACTTGTTTCATTTCCCACTCAGACAAATGTTGGTTTTGTTATGATTGATAGTTTTTCAAAATTGTGATGTATATCAGTCGTACTCGTAATAATACCTAATAATTTGCCAGTAATACTTGTAAAAGTTGAACTTTTCTTGTAATTATGGGCATGTATACTTTTTTGTGACAGTGTCATTTCTCCTTCCCTGTTTGTTTAGTCCAATAATCTATGTCATTAGTTAAGCTACACCAGACTAGGTTACTTTGTTCGAACTGATTTTAGGTTCTAGTTGCAATTTTAATTACTTTGCAAATACCAAAAACACAAATAGTTGTGCATCGATTCAACCTCCGGGTTGGGTTAGGGGAACATCCAAGCAATTGCCTTCCCGGATCCAATCACGCTCACAGAAGCACAATAAGAATAAAACCAATAGAGAAATGCGAACAGCATAAACCGTGAAAACGGGGTTGTGGGAGAGCAATACAAGCGCCGTGCTGCTACGCTGTCGGTATCTGAAGCTAATAAAATGCAACAAATCCATGTTATAATTTGTTGAACTCTAAAAATTACAAGACTTGAACCATTCAAGACAAAGTGCGGTTGTGAGAAGATACAGCAGTTGAAACTAATTCATGCATTCATTTCAAAAATATGTGAAGAATGTGTAAAGTAAATACGGAAACAAGCATGCCAATGCAGCGTTGTTCGCCCAACCAGAGACCAATGCAGTGAGGGAGACAGATGGTTGAAACCAGATACTTGAACCTTGAAGTGCGACATTGATCCTAAACTATTCACAGATTCTAACACTTTTGGTTGTGGGTACTGCCTGTGACATGCACAGGACTGATGCTCCAGTCTTAACACAGCCTGGTTTAGACTCAGGCCTGCTGAAGCCGAAGCTGGACTATGGTCTGCTCGTGGCTTTGGAATGGCTGCGCGAATGGAGGCAGTATCATATTATGATAAAAAATGAATTGTCTGCGAGTGATTCAAACTTTGACTGGTAAGAAAGATGGCAATAGTGAGCTAGGGAGAATTGTTAAATTTTGTAAGGTTCTATTATCTAGCAACAGCTACTTAAAAATTAGTTTCATTTGGAGTTTAGCTCAGGATTTTCATTAACAGAAACTACCTAAATCTTCCGTATAAACAACAATGCGTGGAGAATCAACAAAAAAATATTCAGAAGAATTACTTAAATCTAAAGCATGAGGGTTTCTCAGTAAATTGTGTGAACCTAGAATGAGTGTATACTGATAGATGGAATAGTAAGACATAAGAAAGATAAATTCAATGAATTAAATTACTATGACAAGGTTATTTATATAAATTGATATCGTATTTTATTTAAATCAAATTAAACGTATGGATTTTTATTTTCTTTATGGTTCTGCATCTTTTTCAATCAAAAGCACTCGAGTCGACACACCTTAACTGCAACATCTCAAAATGATTTTGTTGCATAGAAGGACCAAAATTTCCATCATATTGCTTCAATTAATAAAAAACTTCCATTGTAGGTAAGATTCTTAAAAAAAAAGTTGCCTTTCAGAGTGAACAAATGGCAAGACTATAAGGGCCAAAAATTAGTAAGTCCACTTCAGAGGTTAAATTCCCATTACATCCATCCCGAAATTACTCTACAAGGTTATAATATCCAAAAGCAGTTAAGGAAAATATCTCTCGAGACATACCAAAAACAAGCCATTTAAGCTACCGTTTAACGCAATATAGTTGCATAAGATACTGAACATGGACAAAATGCCAACAACAGTATATAAAGAAAACAAAAACTGATATTTAAACACGACTTGAAACCATTTTAAATCCAACAACATATTCTGGTATAGCTATTATTGGACTATACAAACATGGAAGGAGAAATGACACTCCAAAAAGAAGTATTCCATGCCCATAAATGCTAGAAATTTAAATTTTCGCACATAGTACCGGAAAACGTTTGATGTTATTAAGACTGATAAACAATAAGATTTTGAAGAAATGTCAATCAATACAAAACCAGCATTTGTCAAACTAAGCAAAGCTAAATTAGATCCAACCACAGTCTGCTTTACCAAATACAATTCAAATAGAATATGGAACAAGAATAACATATTCAGTCTAAAAGACATGAAAACCTAATCATGACATGCATGTCTTGTCCCTGGTGTATCCAAGATTGCGTTTTTCCTCATACAACTTTAAAAAAAGATAAGAAGCCTCGTTCTCAAAACGTTTTATAAACATATTAAGAAACAACTTATCAGTCACTACAAATGGATAAGTTAAGCTTGCATTCTTATTTGTCAAACCTTTGTTGAGAAGAACAACAGAGGCCCTCGGAATGATCCTTTTTTCCAAACTTGAGGACAAAATATAAGGTGTTTTGGCAATGGCCATAGCATCCCTACCCAACTGATTCACCCAAAAGTTCATCACTAAATTAATTTTATCAATGGATGTTAACATAGAATAAGGTTTCTTTCTAAATGCTTCAAGAGAATCTTCTTCAGACCAACCCCATTTCTTAAAGGCATCAACTTTCTCTTTCCATAGGGTTTTGTTTACAGCTGTTTTGGCATACAATGCTACACCAAAAGTTATTTTTTAAGGATTAAACCTTAAATCCTTTAATTCCTTCACCGACTTCAGCATGTCACGTGTCTTGAAAATCCGACTTTGTTCCCTAAGCAATCTTTTAATGTTTGAGTCGGACACTCCATTCTCAATTAGCATTGTGAAGTTATTTTGCACAGAACGATCACAAAGTAAATTTGCATTGTAATTCCACAATGCGAAAATTTCCTTGTCAGATTGCAAGAATCTAAAAAACAATTCATAGGTTGGGACTATTTGATTCTTGAGGCTTAAATACAAGACTCTAGGGTTCTTACTAACAAGGTTAACAATGTCAGAGGTAGAAGCGCCTTTGGAGTGAAAAAATTGAAACTTTGGCAACACCGTTTTGGAGGGTTTGCAGGAAAGCAGCCATGGCATCTTGGCAATCATATCGAGTAGTTGGGAATCAGAGAAACCATGATTTCTAAAGAAATTGAGAACTGAATCAGGTTTTTGGGTGGACTTGAAACGAAGTTTGGAAGCAGATTGTGAGGAAAAGCCAAAATTGTTGATGAGGTAGGAGGCTGCAAAAGAGGTTGAATCTGAAGTGTTTACCCGCAACCAGGCCAACCCAAGTGGGTTTATTGGCAATAAATATTATAATTTGTTACTTATCTTATAACTCACATGTCGTCTATTTCCTAATCTAAAATTTCATATCTGTATCATTATCAACTCACAATCATAAAAAAAAAAAATCTGTAATCCTTTTAAATACTCCATTAATCTATGATATAAAGAAGAAAAGTTTGAAAAAAGATTTTAGTGAGCACTACATAGTTTGTCTGTGGCATGATGCGGTACTATGCGACTGCTGCGCCCAATATGTATTGGCCACGGCCGCGTTACTTATGATGCGGTTGCGGACACTATTGCAACATCAATATTGCGGCTGCATCACATTATTTGGTCCGCAATTTGAAACTATGGTTGGGACATTAAAAATCTGTCATTAAATACGTCTTTCATGAGTAAACAACGGACTCATTGTCTTTGAAGGTTTGCTAAGAGATCGCTTGCGACATAATAGGCAGGATTGTAGTAGTGGCTGCCTCAGTTATAGCATTGGTTTTGTACCAGACTTGTTGGTTATATTATCGTTTTAAACTCTACTCTTTTGAACTTCAACTCTTAAGTCTTATAAGCAATCTGTGTGATATTTCGAAGGCACTAAATTTTTTTCTAAATGTTGCTACAAATTTCAGCAATCAATAAATTATTAACTAATCCTAAGCCAAGCAACTAATCAATTAGCTACAAGATATCATTTTCTAGTAATTCATATTCATAAATTTATTAACATGATTTGGAGTTCTTTTTGGTGGGCACCACCATGGTTCCCACTGTGTCTTGGTGTGTTGGGTGACCCAACTTGGGTCCTCTGCATCCTCAAGATCTGAGTTGCATTGCTACTTCTGTCGTTGTTGGTGTTCTGGGTCACTATGATCCAGTGACGGATGCAGAAATTTTGAATATACATTCTCTACTTTAACCGTTATTGATGAAATATCTTCTTTGCCTTTCACAAAGTAAATCACTTAGGAAGAAAATGCTTTTAATATAGCATGCATATATTATTAGTAGTTAATTCTTGGTTGAATGATAGTTTTAGTGAGATACTATACACTACTGATAATTGATACTACATATATAATTGTTCGAGTGGAGAACAATGAACAGGAAGGATACCGAGAAAATCAAAAACAAAGTGGGGGCACGGGCTTGCACAAGGGCCAACGTGCATCCGTCCCTGCTATGATCCAATTTTTTTGGTTCTAATATTGCTTCGTCGTTCGTGTTTTGATTGATGGTGGTGGCTGTTATGTTAGCTCCGCCTAACGGTGGGGGCTGGTTGTATATGTTTCAATTTGGGATGAACCTCATTGATGTTGACTGAGATTAGCTTAAGACCGTTTGCATGAAAGAGTGCTTTAATTGACTGCATTTTTTCTGTTTCCATAAAATATCATCATTTACAACCAGAGTATCTAACCTTCACCACAAAGCAATGAAATAATCTTTTTTTGTACTTCTCAATTTCTTTTCTGATTGGCTGACAAATTTCTTTGCTCCTCCTATTAAGATCATCTTAATATTTATTAAGTTTTTGTGAGATAAAAGAATTTCCAAAAGATTGTCACCTTTGCTCAACAAATGGTGAAAATTCGGGAACCAAAGGACATGCATTTTCAAAAATAAAATAACGATCATTTCCCCTTTGCAAGTACCCCCATCAAGCTTTTCTTCAACTGATCCTTGTGTTCCACCCTACCGTTTTTTTTCTCACAAGCATCAAGAATATCATTAAAATCAGCTACAAAACACCAGGGGAGAAAAGATATATTAGACGAATATCATAATAAATTCCAAGAATCTCTCCTAGTACTGCCTTAATGAAACCTATAATTTCAATATCAACATGTTTTAGAGAATAATTAGTTATTTTGCAAATTAGATATTTATTCAAAAGTAAAACCACACCACACTTGTTTTCATTCTCTATCAACATAAAAGCAGAAATCAAAACTCAGATGAAGCACAACTCTTTAATTGTACTCGGGTTATCTAGACCCCGAAAGTTCCAACTTATACAACTAACAAGAGAATCAAGAAATAAGTTGGAACAAATAAAAAGATCTCGACAGTTGTATAAGCTGGAACTGCCGGGGTGTAGGTAGCCAGACAATTTCTTTTCATGAATAAGATTCACGGTGACTCCTTTACATGGCTGCCAAAGTTGAGCAAGCATGTCCTTAAGAGACAATTTAATGGGCAACAATTTAATAAGGTTTCTGGGGACATATTTGTGGTATATGTGTTTTACTAGCTTGTTATGGAGGTTAAGGTTCACCATTGACACAGAGAGTAATGACACAAAATAGGGAGAAAACAAGTAATGTTATAATCCTGCATAGTGATTTTTTGCAAATAAAAAGTCAAAATAAATAATTGCAAGTAATATAATATATGAGAAACAAAGAGGCCAACAAAATTTCACTAAAAAGTGAAATTTCTAGTGATAAAATTATCATCTGAATCAGTCAAATTATCAACAATTTTAAAAATGCAACTTTAATATCATTACACGTAGTAAGCATACACCAAGAAACTGATCCTAACCGCAACAGTTGTTAAATCTATAAAAAGGAGAAGGAAAAGGATAATAATAATAATAATAATAATAATAATAATAATAATAATAATAATAATAATAATAATAATAATAATAATAAAAAAGAACGATCATCAATAAAGGAACTGTTAATAATGAAAAGAAATTGCTATAAGAAAAGAAACTTCTAGGGTATTTATGGCTTTAAAAAAATGTTTTAGTACGATATATCAATTTTGAAAGCAACAATATTTCAATCAAAATGGAAGTGGCTTAGTGGTAAAACTTGTATAGGCAGCCATATGGTACCTGATTTGAATCCTTGGAAAACCTTTTTTTTCATAAAAATTATTTAGACCCGCCAAAAAGGACGGGATTAGGGTTAGGTCAGACTGTCTAACATTTATATATATATATATATATATATATATAAAGATTAAGATTATCTCATATCTTCATTTTCGTTAATCTTACTCAACTCTAATAGATTTCCATCTTAACTCGCATCTATCACTACCTCTAATCTTATCAATTTCTATAACTCATATCTTCCCACTCTCACTTATATCTGAAGTGGAAGAAATAGTCACAAGAAAGAAGGTTTGAATTGTGACACTTTTAAAATTATTCCTGAAACTTAACAAGTTTATATACTCAAGAAAATTCTTGATAAAAGTTAGTTAAATAAGATTATAGAGTTTTAAAACAAATGTTTTTATTAAGGACCAAAATGTTCTAGATTAAGTAAACTCTAAGTGTTTAAATATTTTGAACAAGGACCAGAATGTTCTGGATGAAATAAAGTTTGAATGTTTAAATTGTATCAACAAATACTAGAATATTCTGGAGAATGATTATATAATTAATATATAAACAAAATGAGAAAAAACAATATTAAGCTTAAGTATAAAAACTATTCTAACAATGACAAGAATGTTCCGGAGAATGATTAGATAACATTAATACTAAAACAGATATATAAAATTTGAAAAAAAGCATGTGATGAGAAAGAGTGTAAAGAGAGAAACTCAAGGGGGGAAAGGGACAACCAGGGTCACAGATGAGAGAAACAACAAGGGGAAAGGACCAATAGGGGCAAAACCATCATCTCATGGTGGTGTGGGCAGTGACTAGCTTGCTGGTTTCCGGCGAAACATCGATTCTTGCACAACACCATTCCCCTTTACCAATATTCCAGAGGATGCTACAAGGTCTTATCTATGGAAAGTGTTTGTTCATTTTGATAGTAATGGAGAAGTTTATGTACCTAAAAAATTAGACAAATGGGGGAGACACTTTGGATTTGTTAAATTCAAAGAGGTGGGCGATGTTAAGTTGAAGGTGAACTAAGCGTGTTTTGATCGAGAACAGGAGAGGGTGGCTAAGAAGAAGAAGGAGATCAGTGTGAGGGGTGTAACACCCCGTTTTCCCAACAATGTAAATAATACAAATAATCAGAGTATTCAACGTAAAACGGAATGTCACGCTATATTTAAAATATAAATAGAGTAAAGTTACTATTTATTAAAAAAACCTTGTCAAAATCTCAATGACATCGCAGCGGAAAATAGATTCATAGTTCAACAACTTTGGCACTACGGCCTCAACGTAAACAACTTAATCAAAAATCTTAATTCAAAAAGGTTCAGCAACATGGTTCATAAATAATACGCAACAGTGGAAAACAAGCAATTAATCCCCATCCCGTTACGTATCAGAGCGACCCTAAGACGATACATGAGAGAGTCAACTCACATCAGCAGCTAATCCTGGTTATCTGCACGTTACCCACGTAGAGGCAACATTCAAACAGAAGGGGTGAGATTTCACATTCAATAATAATAAGCATATAATTCATCAACA
>Ga0228711_1012042_pt1 | contig 10757 bp, 7 predicted proteins | sample MedpolnodulmetaG_2_FD_177996 | JGI IMG/M metagenome (GOLD analysis project Ga0228711, IMG submission 177996) | Root nodule microbial communities from Medicago polymorpha collected in Santa Monica, California, United States - brown nodules | ecosystem: Host-associated > Plants > Roots > Nodule...
TAATTATAATCAGATACGTTGTGGCTTCAGATAAGCTCCAGACTATGTCTGGATAGGCCAGCCCTCAGATAGGGAACCTTCACAACCAGGGAGTCCGGTTCTAGCCCTCAGATAGGGAATTTAGCCGATCAGCAGTGGAATGTGGCTGGGGTTACTCCACCCGGTGCATTCTGTAAAATGAACTCAGATAATAATGTTTGTTCAACGCTAACCTCTAACATAATGAATATGATTATGATTGCTGTTAGACAGGTACAGATTTTTGCAGATTCATGTACGTAGAGCGATACATGAAGTTATGCCGATGACGATCTTAGTATTTCCCCGATCGTCCGGTTTAGGATCGTGTCTTGAGTATGTTATGATTAGGCCTCGATACGTTTAGTGTATCTTGGCATAGCGGTCTTAGGTTCCCTTTAACCACCAGGACACGTACAGTATGAGTTAAGACCTATATGACAAGTCTAGAAGAACCCTATGACGGACTCTAGTATGCACGACCGTCTAGGCCAGCAAGCCCACACACGTATAATCAACCGCCAGGTTGTATTGTAGACACGAGGTGACCATAGATTTTTCCCCAAAGTCACCTCTAGCCTAGGATTTAGGTAGAACTCACTGAGGCATTATGTCTCATCCCACTCCTTCTTTGTTCAGGTTCACAGGTTGTTCGAGGCAAGGGTAAGGAGAAGGCTTTGGGCTGATCGTGCTTATCAGATCTATGCTATGTTATCTACTTGTCATTATGTTATACTAGCTACTTGTATCATGATGAAACTGTTTGTACTTGTTTCATTAGACTAACTACGCTTCAATAATGTAATATATGACTAGAGATGACTCATGTATCCAGATCTTCTACTCGTGTTGTATTTCCGTATTGTATGATTAATGCATCCAGTATCAGTTATAACGCACGTGTTAAATATTCTAGACACTTTTAATATGGGCGTTACAACATCACTGATTGTATATCATGTGTTCAACCCTCAAACAATTTTCTGTGTAATTCTATTTGATTAGAAGTCTCTTGCTTTTGTGCTTGAGCATAGGAAGTCTCTTGCGTTTGTGCTTGAGCATATGAAACATCTTGCTTTTGTGCTTGAGTAGTTTGAAGTCTCTTGCCTTTGTACTTGAGCAATTGTAATCAGATATTGATTTTTGTTAACTCTCCTTGGAAGTGCAAGGGGGACATGACTACTTCAGGATTGTGGAAGGAACCTGTATAATTGCTTTGTGTCCTTCTTCTCTCTCTCTCTCGCTATTTACTTATCCGTTGCATTTAGACTTTGAACATTGCATCAGACTCTGATCAACGAATTTAGTTTTAGGAGAAGAAAAAACTAACACAATTCAACACCCCCCAATTGTATCCATATTTGCTTGGCAAGCATTAAAAATAAAAATATTATAATTGCCTCACGTCATTATTATTATTGTGAAAATAAAAACTAAACAAATGTGCATCTCATTAAATGCCAAACTTATGAGGTTCTTTGGTTTGCCTCAAGATGCCACATGTCAAATGAGAAAAAAATTTCAATCAAATATTTATTATATTTTTAATTATAATTTAAATATTTGAAAACTATATGTGCATAAAAATATTTTTATATGCAATTTATTTTCATGACTTTTTATACAATTCATGAAAATAAAGCATGCATTTTTCGTGATTTTTTTCTCATAAAAAACTTAAAATTTCATCATTTTTTAATCATATTTCACATAATTAATTTCTCCAAATTTGAATTTTTATAGTTAAAAGAAACAATAGGTATAGAGAAAGATATGTTATGTTGATGAAATAACTATAACATGTGAATAAATTTGAATTTTTTAACGTTAAAAGAAATAATTGCTGTAGTTAAAGGTATATAATGTCTATGAAATAAATACTATATATAAATGATGTTAAATGTGGTGAATGTTAAAAGAAACAATAGTCTATGATGAATGTGGTGAGAATATAAAGGTAACAAAATATAAAAGGTTACAAAAACTAATTTGGAATAACATTAAATGTGAAATGCATGAGATGGGTGTCATGTGTCGATAAAAATTCAAAAATGATTTTAATGCATAGTGGGTTGCCCAATCCACAAGATGGTTACTAATTAAGGCAAGCATTTTCCTTCTGCCCATTGGTGAAGTCCTTCAAGTTCAAGTTAATCGGAGCCAATTAACTTTTATAAATTCATTTGGGTGGTCCCGGATCGATGAATGTTCCCACTTTAGCGAAGCATAGCTGATCCATGTTTCTTGATGCTTCTTGATTCGTCTTTCTGAATACTTGGATTGGATGGGAAGTAGAAGACGGATTCTAAGGCAGAATTACACTTTAAAGCCTTCCTTTTTAGAAGCCAATTGATCCTAAACCTGAATTATCAAACATCAACACTGTCATCCATAACATGAAAAATATTATAGTAAATAAAGCATTATATATTTGGATTGATGCTGCGTCATCTATTATAGCTTTTACCTATCAAAAATCTATTATGGATTTTAATGCATGTTAGCATGTGCATGTGCAATGTGATTTTGTTGATGCTATGTAGGCTTAATTACATTTTTGGTCCCCTAAGTTTCCCAAAGTTATGATTTTGGCCTCCTAAAAAAACAACTCTTTTCAAGCCCCCTAAGTTTACTTTCTGTTGCAATTTTAGCCCTCATGGCAATTTTAGCCCCCTAAGTTTACTTTCCAGGCCCCCTAATTTCGAGTCAAAAAGTAAACTTAGGGGGCTAAAATTGCCACAAGGGGTTAAAATTGCAACAGAAAGTAAACTTGGGAGGCTTGGAAAGAGTTTTTTTAGGGGGCCAAAATCACAACTTTGGGAAACTTAGGGGGCCAAAAGTGTAATTAAGCCTACTATGTATTATTTTAGTGAATCCTAGCTATGTTTAGTTTTGTTATTCATTGCCGGATCTAATTCCAAGTAAAAAGAGAGAGTTGTGTTAAGTTTGAAAAGTAAATGTAAAACTTTGTCCAATCTCTTTAATATGAATCGAATACGCAATAGTGCAAAGGCTAGGTCGTTGTCCAATCTAATGAGTAAGGGTCACTGCATTGCTGCCTAAATGCAGTGAAAAATAAGTAAGGATTTCCACTTTTTCGTGATCGGGTGTGGGTAAAAAAGGTAGTTCAAGAGTAGGATTCGTTTCAGAACATTGAATATAGACACTCTTACAGGAAAATCTACGGAAAGAGTGGACACTATGATTAGGAGGAGGATCAATTTTATGTGCCTACAAGAAACTAAGTGGTTGAGAGAAAAGGCAAAGAAAGTAGATAGTTTAGGATTTAAGCTTTGTTACAAGGAAAAATTTAGATCGAGAAATAGGGTATACATTATTGTTGACAAGGAGTGGAAGAGGCATATTGTGGATGTAAAGACGGTAGGATATCAGATCATTACCCTTAAAATTATAGTGGAACAACATGGACCATGGGTGACGTTCGTCGGCTATGATGGTAGTTTGTATGGTTGCGTGGTGGGTCAATCGCATCCCCTCAGTGAGAATGAAAGGAGAGTACTTGGTGGATCTGAAAATGAATGAATTATAATGGAAGATGATTTATGTGGGATTTAGAGGTGATTCTGGTGTTTTGTTATGGAGAGATTAACAAAAAAATGTGAACTTGGATTGACATACTCCATAGTCCATAGTTAAGAACGATGAAGAAGTGGCCTTGTAGTTGGATAAGGAAGATATCTGAATTGCTGCGTAATTTTCCAGTGTGGTGCTTCGTTAAAGGATAAAAAGAAACCCAAACAAAAGGTAAAAATAAATAAAATGTTTCAGTAACCTAAGGAACCGGTAGCCAAATAAAAGGCTTAAAAATTGGATGACGTGCCCAATTAAAAGGAGTGTGATGAAGGGAGTGTGTTTGAGAGTTTGATGGTAGCATTTATCTTTATGCGATGCTAAAGTAAGACTTAAGTTGAAGGAAATTTTTTATCGGTCAACAGTAAGACCACCGACGTTGTACGTGACAGAGTATTGGGTGGGGAAGAACCAACAAGAACATAATGTAAGCGTAGCAGAAATGAGGATGTTGCGTTGAATGTGTGGTAAGTATGGATGTTAAAGAATTAGAAATGAACATTAGAGGGAGTTAGGGTAACACCTAGTTGGAAAGATGGTCGAAACTAGACTTAGGTGGTTTGAGTATGTAGAGAGAAGACTTGTGTATTATTTAGTTAGGAGAGTATATCACGAGGGAAGTCAGATCACTAGAGGTAGGGGTAGACATAGTAAATCGATAAGCGAAACTTTTAGGAAGGATCTATAGATAAATGAGTTGGAGAAAGACGTGGTTTTTGATAGAACTCTATGACGTCGTTTGATTCATGTAGTCTTTGTTTGGGAGTTTGGAGGGGAGGGGAGGGGAAGGGATGACTTGGGGGGGTGGGAAATATAGAGGAAAATGGTGAAATCTTTTACAATTTTTTGAAAGAGTATTTTTTTTTCCAAGAATGATAAAATAATACTTATGGGTTGATATATTTTTAATATTAAGAATATTATAACAACGTGGATTAAAACAATTTTTAAATGACAACCCACTTTAATACCTGAGTTAGTCATGGGCATTCTAGGCATAGCCATGGGCTTTCTAGGCATAGTCATGTGCTTTCTACGTTGTAATGGTTGTTCTAGTTCCATGCGGTCAATCACAACAGCATTTGATGTTAGAAATGTCTTGGCCACAGAAGCTGCATGCTCTATACAACACCTAACAACCTGCACCAATTTTCAACATACATAATACAATAGTATACTACGTTTGTTTCTAAAAATTATACAAATTATTTTTACTTATATCTTCTGTGAGGCATTTAATATTTAGTATACCTTAGTTGGATCCATGATTTTAGCGTTCATGAGATCCTCATAACAGTCTCTAGCAGCATTGTAACCAAAATTCATGTTATCATCTGCTAAAACCTGCACGACAGAAGATATGCTATTGAGTTGAATTTATTAAATGCAACAAAAGATCCAAAAAATCTCATTGAATAATTTATCTCTTACAGAAAACAGTTTCTCAAGAACCTCAGGACCTTATCTATGACAACATTGCCATTTACACCGGCATTTTTCGCTATCATTTTAGTAGGATAGCTCAATGCTCTTTTGAAGATTTCAGCTCCAATCTACAGATAACATTATAAATAACTGAATAAGATTTACATATCTATTCAAACCAACAAAGGGATACAAACCAAAAAGTATGCTTGCAACAGATGCACTTCAGATTGAAGACGTGTTCGGTTTCCGACACTGACATGAGTACATGACATGACACCGACATGAGCTTACATTCACTCAACCTTTCCATTTTTTTAAATATGATGATGCAGAACTTAATTGTATGAAACAGATACATTACCTTTTGCTCTTCATTGTCCAGGAGAATTTTAATGCTATCCACCTTCTTGGATAGTCTTAGAAGGCTACAGCCACCACCAACTACTACACCTTCCTCAATTGCTGCCTGCAATGTTCCAAATTAGAATATAGAAACTGAACTATAGATGATTTCAAACCACACTGAAGCAGAGAAAAAGGAAGTACCTTGGTTGCATTTAAGGCATCTTCTATTCTTAATTGTTTATCCTTCAACTCTACTTGTGTTTGTGCTCCTACCTATAATTTAGATTCAGGTTCTTGGATATAAATAAACTATATCATAAACAAAAACAGAATTTTTTAAATTCCTGATACCAAAAATGAAAATAAAATGATTGAAATTTATATTACCTTAAGAATGGCAATGCCCCCTGATAATCTTGCTATCCTTTCATTCAATATCTTCTTTTGAAAATTTTCTTCAGTATTCTACAAAATACGAAATGGATGTTTAGCAAATCCTTTTCAGAAGTTGTTAACTAATAATCATGCATCAAATTCATTCTAAAATTATACAATGATCTTGTTTTCTCTGTACCTCAACAAGGCTCTTAATTTGATTAACCCTCTTTTCAATTGCTTCTCTAGTACTCCCATCAGTGACTAGTAGGGTAGAATCTTTTGTAATGACAACTTTGGCAGCAGAACCAAGCACATCCGTGCCGGCTTTTTCTAAGGTGAAACCCATATCTTCTCTTATTACAGTACCTAATAAGTTCCAAGAATGCACAGAGTAAATATTAATAGAGAATGAATTGAATGAAGACTAAGATCAAAAGCTAGTGATGGTTTCTTCCACCATGTATTCTACCATATTGTTCAATTCACTTGGTGGCCCCCACACTGTGGTAGGATGAAGCCAGAGGATCCCCTGGTCCAGCTGGAACTGGTTGGATTTTCATAGGTCGAAAGGGTTTGATTCATGGTTGTTTTGCTATTGGTTTAGGCATTACTGGTTCTCTCATTGCAGAAATTTGTGTTTCCATGACCGCGATTGAAGTGGCTTATAGTAGAGGCTCAAAGCATATATGATTGAAATATGATTCTTTGTTAGTTGTTCAAGCCTTTTCCTCTATAAATTTGGTTCCTTGTAAGCTCAATTATCATGGAAGAAACTGCCTCACACTTGTCTCGTCCATGCAATTCAAACTTTCTCAAATCTTTAGAAAACAACATTATTTTACGGACAAATTGACTTTGGTTAATTGTATTCTTTTCTTATTCTTTTAATGAATTATTATCGTATGCTGGAAATGATTGCTAGACTTGTTAGTGCCAAGCAGTGATGTTTTTGCATAGTGCATACTGTTCAATCATCATGTCACTTAATTTAATTGATTGTCTCGGTTTGTTCCCCTAACTATAATTTGTATCAATTTGGTCCCCTATGTTTTGCTTAAAACTAGTAACGAAGCAAAACATAGGGGACCAAATTGATACAAATTATAGTTAGGGGACCAAATTGAGACAATAAATTAAGTTAAGGGACCGGGTGATTGAATAAGCCTTTTTTTTTTAAAGAAAAAGTTTTGACAACTAATTTTGATGCTATCTTTGTGATTAAACACAATTATAAGTATCAAAGAATTCGACTCAAATGGACTTCTTAGTGAACCATAGTGTAATGTAAAGTCACAATTACAGGTCATTGAAGTACATAATTTAAGTAACTACATCTATCTATTTCAAAATATCTTCTAAGTAGTTATTTCAAAATATCAGCAAACAAAATACAAGCTTATAAATTAAATTGAGTAATTGATCTTATACCTCCAGTCAAGATGGCAATATCTTCTAAGTAGTGACTCTTGCGTTCCCCAAAAGCAGGAGCCTTAATAGCAGCAACCTTAAGCACACCCCTAAGTTTATTTTTAATAATTGGAGCAAGAGCATCCTGCTCAATTCCCTCTGCAACTATCAAAATTGGAAATTTCTCTTTCACTGCACTATTCAATATGTTCAGAAGCTCTTTTGGATTTGTGATCTTTTTGTCAACTAAAAGCAACTGCAACAAAAGATTCATGTATGACCTAATTATTTTATAGAATTCATGTGAGTGTTTTAATAAACTAAAGTTGTTATACCTTGCAGTTGTAAAGATCTACTGTCATCTTTCTTCGATCGGTGATGAAGTAGGGAGACAGATAACCGCGATCGAATTGCATTCCTTCTACAATCTCTAGACTATTCTCGATGCTTTTGCCTTTTTCAATTGTCACTACTCCTTTTCTTCCTACTTTATGCAAAGCCTCAGAAATCATATTTCCGACAACATAATCGTTCCCTGCGCTGACTTCTGCAACATATTTAAGTTCATGATCCTCAACCTACAAATGCAAACCCCATTGTTTCTGAATTCAGCAAGAGTTTCCAACTACAAGCGAGAATTGATAAGAATAATATTCATGAGAAGAATTCGACATTGTAATTTTCATTACTATTCTAAAAATGTCCATTCATCTCAGAGTGTGTAAACAAAAATCATAGAAAAATGGATTTGGATTTGCCCACATTCACCCATGAGTACACATCATGGACCATCGGATAAAAACCAAACACTTCATATTTCAAAATCGGTATTTTAGAGTTTTAAAACACAAAAATTTTGCTTGTTTTCTGCACCGTCTGATCTGAACCAAACGTCCAGCGATGTAATAACAGTGTGAATGTGTGACTGCAGCAGCTAGATGGTAGAGCTTACTTCTCTAGACATCAAACTAAGTTCAGTAACAAGTGCTATTGCTGTTTTCTCAATCCCACGAGCAATTTGGACAGGATTCATTCCAGCTGCAATAACCTACAAGAGAATGAAAAGAGCACAAATTTAAGAAAACCCCTTTTAAAGTCAATAGCATTTGTGGCGTAAGCATATATTGGAAGCTAATATTTCCCAAACTTCATTTGCAATTTTGGAATATTTTGGACATTTTAGTGTTGTTATAAATGTCAATTTTCCATTAAAACTTTCAAATAAGGTAACAACATCTAATAATGATATTTTGATTGAAGTTGTTGGAACACTAAACTAATTTTGACTATTGTTCCAACAGAAGTAGATGGAAAATACTCATGTATGGCTTGTTATATGTACCTTCATTCCCTCTTTGATTAAGCCATGAGCAAGAACAACAGATGTAGTTGAGCCATCACCAACTAAGATATTGGTTTTTGCACCAGCTTGTCTCACCAATTTAACCCCAACATTCTCCAATGGATCTTCCAATTCAATCTGAAATTAATAACATCAGCACAAAACCATGTTCCTAGACATATTAAACCACACAAGCAACGGTACAAGTGTTTAAATATTGAAAAATCACCTCTGAATTTTTTAAGAAATAAGAATAAAACTAAAAAGGATTTCTAAGCAGACTGTCTAGGGTTCAATTGCTGGAAACAAACATAATGACTAACTTACTAACATCTTTCTACCCATACTCAATAAAAAAAAAAATTCAAGAAGTCAAACTAACCTACGAAAATTTACACTATTCAAAGTTAATTAAACCATAAGAATGTGGTAAATGGTAATTTTATGGGTGAATGACTAAAAAGAAGGAAAAAGAAAGAAAGAAAAAAAACCTCTTTGAGAACAGTTTCTCCATCATTTACTATCCTGGGTGGCCCATACTTGTTGTGCAACACAACATTTCTTCCCTTGGGACCCAATGTAACACCAAGCAGCTCTGCCACTAAGTCCACCCCTGCCTACACCACAAAGAAAAATTCACTCACTCATTCAATCATTTCTTATGAAAAGAAATATTTAAACTAAAATTGTCAAGATAAAAATAAATGTAGAATAAATGATACAAGAAGCTTCTTTGTGGTTGAACCATCATGGTTGAAATAAAGATCTTTGGACGTAGCTTTTGTGTTTAATACAAAAGAAGGTGAATTTCGGTGTTTTGGAATTGATGATGGATTAGCAAATGATAATGTAGCAGATATAGGTGATGGAGAAGATGTCATGGTTTTGATTTTCTTGGTTTGTTGGTTGGAGTAACCAACAATTTAGCTGTGCTTTTCACTATGCAGAGCAATAAGTTGAAAAATACAGCAATGTTTTGGAGTTTGGAGAATTTTGGTGGATAAGAGTAGTGGTGTAAAGAGCAGAGATATCTTTTCCCGTTATTTGCTAAGAATGAAAAGGTAGAGGAAAAATATCTTACAACTATCTTTGGCTCTATGCAAGCAACTCTCCTTTTTAATTTCTTTTTTGCTGTTATATTTTCTATTTCGTTATTATCTTGTATTTTTTTTAAGGAAATTCTTTAGAGGATTGCTAACGACACTCACTTTTGAACACCCACTCTTTTATTGGTTTAAATCATTGTGATTGTGAGTGTACACTTAGGAAATAGAACCTACACAAAGTGGTGGGACATGCATGAATTTCATCCAATAAAAGAGTGAGTGTTAGAGAGAGTGTTTAAAAGAGAGTGTTGCTAACCTTCCTCATTTCTTTATCATCCCAAAGCTTTGTTGAGCTCACGTGTTTTCCCTTCAGCATTAATTGAATTTTTTTTTTTAAAAAAAAAAAGGGTGTGCCACGTGGCACATCCTGATTGGGCAATGTTATATAACATAAAATGGCCAATGGTACACAAGTGGAACTCGTTTCTTGTGTTGGTCACTATTTTACTTTCTATAAATCATTCAGAACAGCTTCAATCCTCACACTCTCAAACTCTTTTAAGAATTCAACAGCAACTGAGAATAACTCCACAGATTTAAGCAATTGGAAATTTGGAATAACTCCACAGATTTTTGCGTTTTTAAAAAGGAGAAGAGGGATACGTTTTTACCTTTTCTCAGTTGTCTACTCTCACGTGTTTTCCCCTTCAGCTTTAATTGATTTTTTTTTAAAAAAAGGGTGTGCCACGTGGCACACCCTGATTGGGCAATGTCATATAACATAAAATGGCCAATGTTACACAAGTGGAACCCCACAAGAAACACAGAGGCTATAGTGTTACAAGAAGTTATGTTACCTTAAACAGACATAAACTTTTTGCAAGAATCAACTGAATTAATACCAGCCAAGCATTATAACACAACACTATGAAATTCATTATTTCACACGAAACCAACAAAATCTACATCACCGGTTAAAAGGCAAGTGATCAGCTTTAGTCTACTCCCTCTTCTTTTTGTTTTTTATGGCTCTAATCTTTCTCTTATATTTTAACATTTTGAGTTCTCTTCTCATGTCATGCTGAGTTTGAGGTTCTACATCCCAGCAAAACTTAGAATGTTAGTATTAAAGATCAACTTCACCTAGTATTTGAAGGTGAGAAAAACACAAGAAGGGGGGGGGGGGGGGGGGAATTTGGTTA
>Ga0228711_1012043_pt1 | contig 10754 bp, 6 predicted proteins | sample MedpolnodulmetaG_2_FD_177996 | JGI IMG/M metagenome (GOLD analysis project Ga0228711, IMG submission 177996) | Root nodule microbial communities from Medicago polymorpha collected in Santa Monica, California, United States - brown nodules | ecosystem: Host-associated > Plants > Roots > Nodule...
CTCCCTCCTTCTCTCTCTCTCTCTCTCTCTCTCTCTCTCTCTCTCTCTCTCTCTCTCTCTCTCTCTCTCTCTCTCTCTCTCTCTCTCTCTCAACCATAATCCATTAATGCTCTTCCCTATTTTTAAACACTATTTAGGTTTAATTTTCTCACATAATTTTTAGACAGACGTACTATTTGCACCCCTAGATTGGATATTATTCTCTTTGTAACTACACAGCCTTGTTGTTTACACCTCCCTCTGTCCAAATAACTAAAACACTACATGGCTTACTAATTACACCTCTTTTCTACCCAATTTTACTAATGCACCTCTGTTTGCACCCTACCTCCTTATTCTCGCCAAAAGCGTTATTTTCTCCCTAAAAATTATTTTCTCTCGTTCTTTGACCAACCAGTTAACCCGTCTACTTCCTCATTACCTATAACTTAATAACTGTGAATAATTTAATTAATAATATCAACCAATCAATACTAATAACAACAATAATACTAATATTATCGAATAATAATACTAATATATTAATATTAAAAATCAGGGTGTTACGAAGGGTGGCTCCTCTCGCAGTGTAAGCTTCTGATCTTGAAGATGTTTTCGGATTTGTGTTGCACACAAAGGTTCCGCGTCCTCGGGATCTTCTGTTATTCAATGTCGTGTAGTGCTTCTTGACAACATTTATATCACTAGTGGAGGAAGTTGACATTTATGATGATGTAACTTGAAGGGATCTTATAAGATGTCTCTTTAGTTTCTGCCACCTAGGTGTCACCTGCGTGTCTTGCACGCATCTTGATGTTGAGAACCACACACTCCCCGCACTCAAGTGTATTTTAATTTTTTGTGGGTGCCCTCAATTGTTGGATTGTTCCTCTTTCATACACTTGGAAAGAGGAGCATTGTGGTCCAAGAGGCGTCCCTCCATGGGAAATGCAGGGACAAGACACGTCATCCAGTGTCACTATCATCTCTCCAATCAGAAGATGCAAGCTAGACATCTACTTATGTTATCTCTCAACAAATGCAGATTGTAGGTCGTGGTCAATAATAGGATAGTTGACATGCTTTAGCCAGTAAATACAACTGGCTTGTATGACATCTCGAAACATTGCTCCTTTATCCTTACCTTACTCTCATCATGTATAACCTTTAGCTTTTCCCTATTGTTCACACACTTTAAATTGCTATGCCACTGCAATAGTAAAATAAAATAATTAAACATTTGACTCAACCTTAGTTCACATAATTAGTCTCGTCCTCCACATGGTGCTGCTAGGGTTAGGGCTTAAAATCGTTGAGATTGCTAGGCCATCAACATGGCGGCCCCTTTCCATTCTCCCTTCCGCTACATTCCAGTCGATCTGCTCTCGCCTAGCAGATGTAGTCATGGAAACTATGTCGTTCTGAACACGGTCCATGTGGTCCATATCTGAAAGAAGCAAAATCATGTATACATACAATTAACGAAAATCCACAAAATAATTAAAAACGGCATAGAATGAAGTTGTTCGGATTATATAATCCAAACATGAACGATCTAGTTCGAGTTATATAATCTGAAAGGGTTAAATATAAAAAATATATAAATCAAACATATATAAATTGAATTAATGAGATGTTGTGTTTGATGTTTGAAAATGCTTGAAGTGTGATGTTTTCGAGCAAAAACCTTCAAAAATTACACAATGGGGTTTTCTGATTTATGGAATAAAATAGGGCGTATAAGAAGAGCATATGGTAGGAAAAATAATAGTTTAGAAACTATCCATTTTTCTGATCATAACTTTTAATCGCACAAAATCTATTAATGTTTACGATCCAATTATCGTTTTTAGTTTGGAGCGTATTTTCAATCGACTTATTTCAGAGGTTGAATAATAATGAGAAGCCTATATAGAAATCACTTTATAGTTTTTTTTAAGGAACCAATCACTTTAAATGTATTTAAATTATTTTACTTAATTTTTTATGCCATTATCTTTAATTTTTCTTTGACTCCTAACTTGTTTTTGGGAGGGCTTTTTCATGATATGGTACTAATGTACTTCACAAACCCGTGTGCATTTTTATGTACATATTTCTAGATTTTTTTTTTTTTGGTCTAGTAGCTTAGTGGCCAGTGGTCACACAATTAAATATAGACAAATTGGGTGTCTGGGGAACCCAGCTCCTACATAAATTATGCAATGTCCCTACAACTGAGCTAAACTCACACAACTTCTAGATTTTATTTAATATAAACAGAAAGGTATGCTTGGTGTTTAGAACAATTCAAATTATTCTGATGATATTAAGATCTCCTCATCGTCATATGCGTGTGGCCACGTTCTCTGTTTTTTAATTTTTTTTAGGGGACTTTCTCTGTTTTTTTTATTAACGTGTTACACGATCTCCTTAAAATATTATATTTTTCACTCGTTGTAAGGTTCATGACATTAATTTCCTTTTTTTCCCTTCTAAATATAGGTGCATATCCTTTCTCTTTTTTCAAGAGCACTAAATATTCTCTTTAAGCTTAAAGCTTTAGTCCTGTCAAAAAAAATAAAAGCTTTCAAGCTTTGTTTGGATTTTTTTTTATAAGCATAGCTTTGTTTGGAGTGACTTTCAAACTTTATAATGTCACTTGTTGGTAGTTTGTCTATGAGGATATTTTATTTTTATGTCTAATTCCGAGTTTGAATTTGACTCCCCACATTTTCCTCTCCTTTGTGGCAAAGTTAATAGCAAAAAAAAAAATACTTGTTCAAAAAAAAAAAAATTAAAAAATACTGATAAGGTTTAGATTAAATAAAAATTAATACTACCATTTAGGATAATACCAAGATATAAATCTGAATGAATATACTAATTATTACCTCACTCTAGTTATAAGACACTTTTAATATGTTGAAATTTCAGCTAATTCTATCTTTCAAAAGATAATATCGTAAAAACAATAGTAATTATAAATAAATTTAATTGTTCAAAAAAAATTACAAATAAATTTAATAATATTATCAACTTTTTTAATTCTCATATTTAATCAAAAAGTTCTTATATTTGGGAACGAATGTAGTAACAATTAAGCAAAATTGGGCTCCTTTGGGCTATTTAATTCAAGAGAAATGATATTTGTACAACCATTTTATGACAATTTTTGTGACAACTTTCTCTCTCATACTCAAATTATATTTTTACTTTCTCTCTATTGTTTTGGTTTTCGTGTCAATACCCACTTTTCTTTGAAAATTTATGGTTGTCACAAAAAATGTCTCATAAATGGTTGTTCATATAACACACCTCTTAATTCAATTGTATGCTTGTATAATTGTATTAGATTAATTCGTTGCGTTTATTTTTTTCTTTAAAAAAACCTATTTAACAATCATAATGTATATTTCCTTAAAAAAAACAATTATAATGTATATGTTGTTGACCATTTTTTTAATACTTACGAGCAGTGCGGAGCTTTGTATGGGTTAAGGTGGGCCACGGCCCACCCACACAAAAGTAAAATAAATTTTTTTCCTATAAGGAAATTGCTAAAACACCCCTTGTTATTAAAAAAATACAAAATGGTCCACCTTCTCCACTACTCAAGCACGACCCTTCCTTCACTCAGGCTCTTCTAACGTATGCAATTTTCAACTTCGACTTTCCTCTTCAGCTCTTTTATTATCGCCGCTCATTCCGCTTTCAATCTACCCAACCAGTGTTGTCATAGCCGAGGTGAAACCCCTCTTCTTAGTCTCTCTTGCTCCCTATCTCACTTTTTTCACTTCGAATTTGAAAGTCAATTTTTTGTCTCTGGTTGATTTTTGAATTGATAAGTGGTTTGTTGTTGTATGTCTAAGGTTCATAGCCAAACTTTATTTTTCAATTTACTTATATAGAGTGTTCCATGCAACTACATTTCTAGAACTTGCATTGTTTCTTTACTGTTGATTGATTTTTGTCATATACACACTGAGGTGAAAGTGCTTGGTCCTGTGAGCCTTTGAAGCCTACCCTGATTTTAATTGAAATTTATCCTTTTTGAAAGTCAAATTGAGCCTGTAGGTTTAGATCCTTTTTGTTTGGTGACAAACTACAAATTAAGCCTAGAGACTTTTAGGAATTGACCCAAAGATTTATGTTTGAGTTAGGCTATGTAGGATGTTGCTAAACAATAAGTTTGGGGTTGCTATTGGAATTTGCAACACACTAAGTTTAGGGTGGGGGTACTAAAGAACAAAGAACATTATCATGAACAATGCATTAAAAAATGGTGTATTAAAAAAAATAAAAAAAATAAAATGAAAGGGACAAACAATGAAAAATCTGAGTAACTTTAAACTCGGTTGTCCCAACAAGTTACAAATATTCTCTAGTACCTTTACAAATTGTTGTTTCAAGGGGTGATTGAGGGATTGAATCCATGTTTTAATTTCCGTAGGAGTGCCTAACTCAAATTTTGTGTAACCTATTTATCCAAATATTATCCCACCTTTACTTAAGCCTAGTTATAACCTTGAAAGACCTCAAAGTGTGTGATGACATTGATTTTGATTGACGTTTATAAACTTTTCAAGTGTATGGTAATATGTAGACCTGCATGTCGACTGTGTGTGAACCCTATTCATATTGTTGTGTGGAGTTGTGAATTGGTGGATGCAAACAAGTCAAACTAGCTCATCTTTAGCTAGTCGGGAGTTGAACTTTCGTGTACTATCGCTTCAAAGATGATTAGACCACCTAAGGGATTAGGGGCTGTAGTTTGAGAAGAGGGTCCTAAGTCAAGGGATTGATTAGGGCTATTTTGTTAACTATCGTGAAACTAGAGAATCATTCATAAGAATAGGTGCAGTGGACCAATTAGGGGAAACAGAGGATTCAAAAGACCTGATCTTATCTCTCTTCATATTTTCTAACCGAATCTTTATTTTATGTTATTTAATTTTATGCAATCAACTCAAATCTACTACCTAGGGCAAACAAAATAATTTATACATCCTAAATATTTACTTTATTTTTAAATTGAGATTAACACAGTCCTCGTGAATACAAACTTATTTTATTACTTCGATGCATTTTTAGTACACTTGCTAAAAGTTTATCTGCCAGTTTTTCGAACAGCTCTTTCTTCCGGTCATCAAGATGCTCTTCGGAACTTAGCTTTAGATAAAATTTCATCTTCTTAGTATGAGTCCTTTCTTTCATCAATTGGTTAGCCTCCTGTTGCATCAAGGTTATCTTGTCCAATCGTTCAAACACTTTCTCCTTGCTTTTCTTTTTACCCTTTTTTTTAGCTAACTCCCTACCCATTGGACCAGCACTATATTCTACAGAGTGTGAGCCACATGCATCACTCTCGTTAGATCTCTTAGATCCACTACTTCCTGAGCCAATATTTCCTCCTACTTGACTACCATAACGTGGTTGATCACGGAGAGCGTGTCATTCGGCCATTGAACTAAATTGAACATTCTTCCCATTTGCGTATAATTCTTGCGCTTTTGCCAAAATATCATTCTTCGACTGACCGCTTTCTTGCAAACGCTTAGCGCCATAATAAGTGCCAATCCATTTACCAGTATTTTGTTCATATGATTAAAACGGTTTTGGCATGCAACTCAATCGCGCGGAGGATCGAATGAGCAATGCTCATTACAATACTCAGCAATTCTACCCCAATATGTTTCACCTTTCTGGTTTCTCCCGACTACACTGCTTGTTTCATATTTAATCCACCCACTAATTAGCACCGAATTTTGTTTAGTGTTCCATGCTGGTTGCTGGTTTTTCTTGCGATTAGGAGTTGAATCCTCTGGATTTTGAGTGACTTCATTAGCACCTGTCATGCCACCAAGAATTATTTGTGATGAAAATTCAGGAAATTCAGGTGCACCAACACTCGAAAAATTTCCATTCCCCATTGACATATAGCCATTAAACGATGGTGTTTGAGATGGTTGTCTCATCATAGATCCATAATATGGATTAAAGATTGGAACAGAGGATGACTAGTTGAAATTTGATGCAAAACCAAAATTAGGTATGTTTTGAGGACGTTGGTTGGAAAATTGATTTGGATTTTGATAATTGTTGGGATTTTGGTAGCTAATTGGGCAATTAGAAGAATTCTAGGTGTTGAAATGATTATTATTGGGATCCATTTCACTAAAAAGAAGATTAAAACTTCAAAAGAAAAGTTAATAGAAAGATAATAATATTATTAAGATAGTGAAAAACTTCGTTTTTTTCTATGTCCAAATCAAATGAACCAAGTCTCTATTTATAGACAAAAAAATAAATCATGAATTTTGCTAAAAAAAAAATTAATTTGCAATTAAATAATTGAGTTTAAATTATTAAGATGAGATAAATCCAGACAGCCAATCAGGATGCGCCACATGTTATACCTTATCCTCTCACCTCTTCTCGGCGCGTGCATCCCACGCGCTCACTTAGCCAACAAAAACGCGACGCGTGGCAACCGCTTCCTGGCTTTTTTCACATGTTGAATACTTTCATCTTCTCTTTCATCCACATCATTTCTCAACCAACTTCAACTCTCCATTGCAAACACACCAAGTGTTGAAATTGGCTTTCAACACCACCATTGTATGTGGTTTTAGACATCTGATTATTATGTTATTATGATGCAATTATTATGTTATTAGGCAACAATTACTATTAAGAAGTTAGTGAGTAAATAGGGAAATCAAATGAAAAATCAGTAGGCATTTTATTTGGGATTGGATATTGGTTAGGGAAAGACCAAGCTCTCAAAAAGACTCTCAATTTTCTAGGGAACCCATTGTATCCTATATTCCTATTGTATCATCAATAAAACTAAGTTATTTATGTTATATTTCTATTAGTACCAGTTTCTATCGTAATAATTCAAAGAATGCGTCTTAAATATTAAAGCTAACCGTTAATTGTTTGCCTTTGATATTTTTTGAGTCAAGTATAAGAAGAAAAAAAAGAAAGTTCAAGGGGCATTTTGCACATAAGTGCAAAACTTTAGGGACGTATTTGCAAAATGTCATGTTGATTAACAGAAGAATTTGAAAAAGGGGATAAATTGATTAACGCTGTGCAATTTTAATGGGGTAATTGAAATTTTGTTAATATTTGTAGATAATTAGCGAAACTTACAATTTCAATGAGATAATTGCCTATTAACTCTTGTGACAATAGAGGACCAAACGTTCATTAATTTTTTTCATTTTATAAACATATTGTTCAAGGAAAATATTGTCAACTTAAAAATTCATTTTATAAGTCATTATTTTACTAAAAGTCATTTTTTTTACGAGAGCCGAATAAGTCATTTTATTAGCACAATCATTTTTATTAGTCTATAAATATGATACTCAATAAGTTTTACGGATGTTGACGTTATGACGATTCACGTGGAACACGCTTCATATCTTTTTGGTACAACAACACGCTTTGTTTTGTTTTTCTAAGAGAGATTGCCCTCACACACAAAACAAAAGCACGTTTTTTAACACTAGTAAAATAGAATTGTTTATTTTGTACCAAAAAACAAAATAATGTTTTTCTTTAGGTATCTACAATAAAAATACTCATTTTCCAGTACTTAAGTGAATCTCATTTATATATATCACTCATTTATAATTTTTTTTATAATAATATTTAATAATTACTCAATCATTTCAACCAGTGACGGAGCCAGAAATTTTATAGAGCTTGGACAAAAAATTTGACCGCAAATTCAATGCAAATTCACATCGAGTCTAGTAATTTTATGATTTATTCATCTTTAGAATTTATAGTAGAATAGAAAATATAAAAAAAAATAAAACAATGTTAAGTTTTAGTGACTACCTTCTTCAAATTCTTCAAAAAAAAGAGTTGTAGTGATAGTCGTAACCGTACGTAGAGGTCCATAATATTTTTTAAAATGGACTCCTTAGAATTACCTACGTTTTGTCCGTAGGTAAAGGTGGAAAACATGCAGTGACAACACATTTGGCTGACAGACGGATTTAGCTACGGAAATTTACCTTATAGTGACGGATTTTAGCTGTCACTACAAGTCAAATTTCTTGCAAATTTCTTGTAGCGATACAAAGAAAGTATCGGTTGAGCCTGGGCGTGTGCCCAGGCTAGCTGGGGGTAAAAATGCCCCTGATTTCAACCCAACATCTCTAAGAGTATTTACAATATTAATAAACTAAAAAGAGTATTTAAATTGGTCTTATGTGTACACATCATTAATTTAAAAAATTTAAGTATAAAAACTTATTAAAGACTCGATGACTTTAATGGTAATAAACTAAAGAAACTTTAAATAAATCCACTAATATGGTGTTTACTCAATAACAAAATCTCTGGGTTGTTTGTGGCGTTTTCATTATGTTTATTATCAATAAACATAATTTGTCGGACATACCTTTTTTGAGATGAGCTTGATTCCCCTCCTCCAGCAAAGCCTACTGCGATGGTGTTAAGGGTATGCTGCTCCTAGTTGTTTTTGTTTGGTTCAGGATATCAACCTTTCGTGCCATTCGTGTCACTTGTTATCCCTTAAAAATCACGATCTTCATCTTGGTTTCTTTTGATGTAGCCTCTCAAATGACCAATCTAGATCAACCTTTCAATTTCTCTCTTCAGATGGATGCAGTCATTGGTGGTATTTTCCTTAATCTTGTGGTATTTGCACCATCCTTCTGGATTTGACCCTATCATTGTCGCATTTGATATTGGAGGATCCTTGACTATTTTTTATTGGTAAACTTCTTGAAAGATTCGCTCCATCCCTGTATTGAGTGGTGTAAAGGTTTATGGTGTCGTTCTCTTGTTTCTTGGAAGATTCGCTCCATCCTTGAATGGTAAACTTTTTGAATGTCTGTCTATCTCGAACTGGGGGCAAACAGTAATTCCTTCTATGGTCTTAGTTTATGCTGCTTCTTTCCTTCGCATCTTTGGCATTCTTTTCGACGTTGTTCTCCTCGCCTTTGATATAACATTCCACCTTTGACATTATTTCTTCCATCAAATCTGTAGGTTTTTGGGCAAGGGATTCATTGAACCGTCCCCCCCTCAAGCCGTTTTGGAAGGCGTCGATGAACACTTCTTGGTTCAGGTTTACTACCTTGATTGTTACGTCGTTGAAACAGGCAAGATACACTCATAGAGGCTCGTTTTGTCCCTACCGATGGTTGAAGAGGCTAGTATTGGATACTTTCCGATGTTTACTGCACGAGAATTGATGGATCAACATTCTTGTCACGTCCTGGTATTCTACGATGGAAAAACAAGGAAGGTTTATGCAAGGTGGCCTCCTTGTGGGTTCCTGACAGCAGTTTACACTTTAGTGATTCTATGGCTTCGATGATCGCTATTTGGGTGTTGAACGCAGTGGGGGACAATGATGGTGGTTTGAAGTTATCTGGAACGAAGACATTCCAAATTTCAACTAACAGAGGTTGGGGGATCTCTCTCCTCCGTCTCCTTTTGATGGTTCTCACCATGATTGAGCTCTTGTTGTTGTTGTTGCTGAATTGTGGTCATGGAAGCATGCATGGCTTTGTTTTTCTGTTGCAATTGTTCTTGTTGGACCTGGAGGTTACAATTAAAATGAACTCAACTAATCATTTTCATTAAAAACTACATACAATCTAAATACGACATATTTTTTTTACAATTATACTATATTTATTCAATAAAATTGATATAGTACAACGATACAATACAAATTTAAAGTTGCTAAAAACAAAAAGAATGAATCTGCGAACAAACTCAAAACATCCATGTTAATAGCATAATACGGCAAAAGTCATTGATTGAATTTGCACTTAATAAAAGACAATCTTTCAACCTAAATCAAATAAACATCGTACTAAGACGGGAAATAAAAAACACACTTCACAAAGACGGAAAATCAAAATAAACAAAGTCGTCCTAGAAGACGAAATCACAAAAACAAACGAGAAAAAAATTAAAAACATACGAAAATTACTTATTTAACTAAAAGAGAAAGAAAAACAATATGGAGATCTAATTTCAGATCATAATTGACCACAAATCATCCTTTTCAATAGATCAAGAAAAAAAAAATTGTGACAGATAAGGTTTGAGAAAGGAAAAAGAGAGAAAGAAGAATCAAGAGACCCAAATTAATCATTTTAGAAGACAAACCCTTTCTTTCTCTCTCTCTCTTCTCTCCTTCTCAAACCCTAGCCGTCACCCCTTTGTTCTTCTTTTTCTTGTCAGAGGGGTGATTTAGGGTCACTTTTGACCCAAAAATCACCCATCTGAGTTGTTTTTCCTTCTATTCTAATTGAATAAGTGATTTCACATATTTTCTGTTTTCTTTCGTTTGTTTTTGTGATTTCGTCGTCTCTGAACGACTCTGTTTGTTTTGATTTTCCGTTTTTGTGCGGTGTGTTTTTGATTTCTCGTCTTAGTGCGGTGTTTATTTGATTCAGGTTGAAAGATTAGCTTTGAGCAAGTTCATATCTGATCAATGACAATGACTTTGGCGTCGTCAACGTTGCAGATCCAGAGATATGAGTATTCCGGAGACTTGAATATAGTCATGTTAGTCATATTTGTAGGCATAAGTACTTTGCCATTTTATGCTATTAACATGGATGTTGTGAGTTTGTTCACACATTCATCATTTTTGTTTTTAGCGAATTTGAATTTATATTGTATCGATGTACTCTATCAATTTGAATGAATGAATATCGTTTATTTTTGTAAAAAAAAAAAAAAAAAAAATAAAAAAAACAAAAAAAAAGAAAAAAAAAAAACACTAA
>Ga0228711_1012046_pt1 | contig 10751 bp, 7 predicted proteins | sample MedpolnodulmetaG_2_FD_177996 | JGI IMG/M metagenome (GOLD analysis project Ga0228711, IMG submission 177996) | Root nodule microbial communities from Medicago polymorpha collected in Santa Monica, California, United States - brown nodules | ecosystem: Host-associated > Plants > Roots > Nodule...
AATTTTTTTGAATTTTTATTACTCATAATAAAGATTATTGATTATTTTTTATGAGAAAATGTTAAAAATTTAATCTAATTCTTATAAACAATGAAATTATGTTTTTTTTCTTATGAAATTATGTTTTCTAAAGGATAACCTTGACAAATAGCTCTTTACTTCCTAAAATGATCGTTAATTTATCAATTTATGAAGCAAGGAGTACCAGTACACCTCAATTTGTGAGGTGTACCGTAGAAGTTCCCTTTTTTTTATTGTTAAAAATGTATTAAATATATTTAGCACATTATTTTATGATTTTATTTTCTTTATTATTTTTATGAATAATTCTTTTGCTTTTATTCATTTATTTTTTAAAGTCCTTCACCCCAATTCTTTTCGAGTATGGTATAGTTCGCCTGTATAACAATCATAGTAATTACTCCAAACAATCATAGTAATTGAACGGCTCATTATCCAAAACCATGTGGATACGATAAAATAAATATTTTAACTACTAAAACATCCATTTAATAGGATCAACTCCCAACATTTATAAGAATAAAAGGAAAAAAAAAAGGATTGACAAATAGAATAGCATGTTGAAGAAAAGTCAATGATATTGCTAATTTTCTAATTTTATTTTTGCGTATTATTATTTTGATAAAATCATCAACAGAAGTCCATGATTTACACAATATTCTTTCAAACTCGAAACTCTACCATAATTTAGGGGGATTAGGAACACAACAACACTCATTTCGAGGTCCTTTAAACATACATTCACCACCTAATCCATAGCCCTTGGTTTTACAAAGCTGATCGCAGTATGATGGGGGATTCGTGCATGGTGCTACGCACTGGAATTTTGGACGTGACCCTTGTGCCAATCCTGCAATCAACAAAATAAGTTAAATTTTTAAATCTAGTTGGTCAATAAAACAAATTTTATTATCTCATACTAATATTTTTAGGCTATTGCAAGAATTACATATTCATCCTTAAAAAAAAGAATTACATAATCACCAAAACAAATTATTTTTGAACTTTGATCTTGCTAACATTTGATTTAACAACTTTATAAAAATTGTAAATTCATATGATAAACGTTGTTGATCTTCATACCCATATAATAACTAAAAATACATATAGAAGCAATCATATTATTTTCTTTTTCATATAGTAAATTTATATTGAAAATGAACCTCAATAGAAATTTTCCCGTTACCTGAAGGGAGTACCAAAGCAATGCACAAAATCAAGCAAATAAATGATTGATAAATGGAAAAAGCCATCGTATAAGATCTCAACTTTCTCTAAAAAATAATATATATTTCAACTTGTATTGTATTTTGCGTGAGAAGCATGATTAATATGCATGTTCTTTATATATTACCTATATGAGAGAACCTAAGGAAAAACATTAAAGACCTTTGAAAAAATTCAACTGAAAAAAAGAGACCGTTGAAAAGTAAAAATGTATTATATTACCTATATGAGAGAGCATAGAAAAACATTAAAGACCTTTGAAAAAATTCAACTGAAAAAAAAGAGAATGTTGAAAAGTAAAAATGCATTAATGATATTAAAAAATAATTTGGTTTAAATATTATTAAATATAATTTTTTTTTTTGGTAGTGAATATACTTTATTTCTATTATAAATTGTTATTCTTTTTTTTTTGAAGGAAATATAAATTGTTATTCTTATTATTACAGTTGTGTTGTTTTTTGATTTCACGGTCAAATTATAATATTTATGTTTAGTATATTTGTATAAAAAATGTTTTAGTATAAAAGTTAAATTACATCATAAGTCATTTAAGTTATTTAACTATAACTAATTGGTCATTTAGGTTTTTTTTTGTACCACTTATGTCTTTAAGTTAATTAATTGTAACAAGTTGCTCATTTAAGTTTTTTCCGTACCAATTAGGTTCTTTAAGTTATTTAACCATAAAAGTTTTGGGATTTTAGATCTTAAAAATATAAATTATTCGAAGTTTAAAAATTTCAACTAAATAACTTGAAGGACCCAAGTGTTACGAAAAATACAACCTAAGAGTCATGGAACACAATTCAAATTAACCATTAAAATTACTAATTAGAGGTCCGTAGAGTGGCAAGTATACCAAACGTCAACACAAAAGTAGTCCAAGAGCCAACAGCTCTCTGCAACGACTAAAATAAGCAATACTAACCTTTTCAAGCCCAAACAGTCCAATTTCAATCATAACGAATGACTAGGATATCAAAGAAGTTTGACGTCAGTCACAAGGACTGAGATGGATATACAAACAACACCGACGTGAAACCTTAGCATTGGAAAACTGAATACCTAAATAGAAATGGAAATAACCAAAGAAAGCAGGGAAAAAACCACGCAACAAACACCCATAATTAAGGCAACAAAAGATCTGAACAGAACTAAACCAATGCCAATCTTCGAAGCCACAATCAAACTAACCGGCCAAAACCAACGAACATGACCACACAACCTAGAATGACGTAGCCAAAACAATGGATTTCAAAGAACCCAAAAAGTGGATTGGTTGAAAACAATCGAACCCAACCACATATAAAAACAATCGAAGCAAGAGGAAAACCGACGAACAACCGTATAACCCAAATGCTTGAGGTCACACCATATCTCATGTAGAAATATGAGGAAGTGAACCCAAACACGTTATGTAAAAACACTAGAGAAATGAATGAGGAAGCGATGGATGGTGATCTCCTCTGTAGCCACCAGTACCAATCGACTCCCCTACAATTTGTGGTTGGTGCGATGAGAAACCAAGCACACTACCACCATCACAATTACATCTCGTCAATGTAATTTAGATGTTAAAGATAAAAGATATGACTGTGATATTTTGGTGAGAGGATGTAGAAGAGAGCGAGAGAACACTAAACCTCCGACTATTTTAATATGATTATTTTAAGTAAAATAAAAGAACAATAATTCATGTACACCTTTTTCCCTCATACATCTATTATACACCATATGTGGCAACCCATGTGTCATTTTGTTTAAAAGAAAAATCTGACCAAGCTATCCACACTCTCTCACCTCAAACATCTCTCCATACATCTATTTATCTCTCTTGCAGAGCTCTCTCTACTATTTACTATCTAACTCTCTACACACCACCATTGTCAGAGATATGAATGTGAAGCGTCAAAGTTTTCTCTCTCGCCGCCAAACTTCCTTCTCTCTAACTATCTCTTGACGTCGTCAATATTCTCAGATATGATGATGGTAATGGCGGCGATGAGGTATGGTGGTGGGGGTTTGGAGAGATATGAGACTTGAGTGGAGATGAAAATGGCGAAGTGGTGGTAAGTACGTGGGAATCTAATGATGTGAGGGACAATATGAGGTCATCAGAGAAGAAAATGATGATAGATAAGGATAGGCAGTGGTAGGTTACAATTAGGGGTGTTCATGGGTTGGGTCAACCCAAAAAACCCGGTCAAACCCCCCCAAAAAACCCAAAAAAATGGGTTGGGTTGGGTAATTGGGTGGTTATGTTTCTAAAAATGGAAAACCCATGAAAATAAATGGGTTTCGGGTAAAACCAGACCCAAACCCAAAAGACCCACTTACCCAATAATGTTAATATTTTTCATCTTTATTTTCATAGGGTAGAAGAAAGTTATATTTCCAAAACATACACATTGTACCTTATATATTGAAAATCAAAACATATTAGAGTTACAAATTAATATGTTACACTTTTTGGTTATTTTGATACTAATGCAATTTTATGTCATGTAACTTTAGTTTGTTGCAAGTATTTTATGATGGGGTTTATTATTTGATATTTTATGATGTATAAAATTATAGTAAAATAAGTTAAACATTTTTTTTAAGAAAATTAAAAAGTAGAGTACTATTTTAAAACAAAATTATGAGAACTTGTCATTTAGTCATTTAATATTAAAAAAATAGAAAAATAAGTTGGGTAACCCATTACCCAATCCAACCCAACCCAAAAATTAGTGGGTTTGCCCAAACCCACCCAATAGTATAACGGGTGGTTATTTTACCTCACCCAAACCAGAGTACTCTATTTGGTTTGGTTTTGGGTTTGGCCAAACCCAACCCAAACCCACCCACGAACACCCCTAATTATAATGGCAAGGTGATGGAGTAGGACAGTTGATTGGTGGAGGTGGAAGGTTTGAGAGAGAGAGAGAGGGTGAAGAAAGAGAGAAAGTTGTTGGGGTTTGTTTTTGAAAAAATTGCCCTACATTTTACAAATGGACAAAATTGCCCCCATGCCACTTAAGGGTATAAAATGGGGTTTTCCGCTTCGGGTGCACATGTATCACCACTCAAATAAAGAGGGATTATGTATTTGTGATTGGGTATAAGATATTTTAAGGAATTAAAAAGAAAGGTGTTAAGTGAGTTGGCTTGTAAATGGATAGAAAACTTGTAAGTGCGATTTAGTTAGAAAGTTTACTGATCCATTGAGACATGGAAATTGAACCATTTAGTCGTTTCATTGTTTCAAGCTATGGTACATAAACAAATGTAACTATTTGAACTACAAATTGTAAAAGGGTGAAGCAATCAGATGTAAAGTTATGTTGGGGTTAAGCTTTGTTAGCTAGTTCTCTAATGTATTTCCTTAATCAATTATACATTCATCCATCACTCTCCAAAAACCTCGATGTCTCCAAGTTAACGAGAGATGTATTAGATCCTCTAACTTCTGATTTAGGTGATATAATAGCTTTACGTTTTGATAGTGTATGTGGTTGTAAACCTAACTTGATGCCTCACAAATAGAATATTCATATGCCCATATTCCATGTCCCTTAAACAGGAAATCTATGTCTAGAACTCCTTAAATCCAATGATCAATTCCAAGTTGCACGTCAAAAATCTAAACAAAAGGTTTGAAGAATAAGAATAGCCTAAGATATTTTTTTCGTGTAAAAATGAATATTCATTCTTGATGGGTCACACTAACATGGATACAATGAGAATAAGGAACAGTGTTACCGAGGCACTTCTTGATGGATTGTTCATTGTAATGATGAAATCCAATAATTCTAATGTCTTCTTATCACAGTATTTTTACAAAATTTTCCAAGCATTTCTTAAACATCCACCTTATGAAAATTCGAAAACTTTTTTTAATAGCATGCTTAGTAGAAAGAAGCTACCACGAGACTCACAAGTTCCTCTAGGATCGATATTTAATTACGAGGATGAAATCGTTCACTTGCAGTGATGTTTTAATAAATTGGTTTAAAGTAAACGCTTAAAGAAGCCTTATTTACCCTTAAATTTATGGCACAACAACGCCACAAGCATGAAAGGTCCCCCTCCGTAATCGGAGGAAGTTATGAAATTAATCTCACTTCAATTAATAGTGTTGCTGGACTTTAGGAAAAGTCATAACGATGCTTAGTGAGCTTAAAATCAATGTCTAAAATTCGGAACAACTACCAATATATGGGTTAATATATGGAAACTAGAAAGTTCTAAGGAATAAAAGGAGAAACATGGTCTTGTTCTACCTACACCTTTTAGTGTGGAGCTATCATTAGGGTTAGGAAATAAGAAAAACAAGGAAGTCAAGTAATTAAGCGGTAAAAGAAAATAATTGGAGATAGGGGAGAATTCTTCTCCCCAATAACTCACCACAAAAACTTTTTGGATTAACTTAGTTAGGACTAGTTCAATTTCCAAGTCATCCTCCTCTTGGTATTGTAAGTTATACAATCATGTGTAACTAATATCTCTTTGTTGGTATTGGGTGTAACTTAGTTAGGAAATTAATTTAAATAATTTGTCTAGTTGGAATTATATACCCAATCTGTAGTTATAGATTTGTAACTGCTTCATTTGTGATGACTTGATTTCTAGACTTCCTCCATCATTTGGTGACGGTTTTGAAATTTAATGTTACAAAATCTGAAGTGTTGCTGTGTTAAATTCCACCTTTTGACCATTGAAAGTGATCTGGATTGACCTTTGTATTGGTGTGGTCAACAAGGCTCCATACATTAAAAGGTTTGCCATCTATTTGCATCATTACTACATATAACTCTTGAATTAACCTATTTATTTAAAACAAAAGATAAATTAGTAAAATGCAAATAAATAAGAAATAAATACACTATTTTCTTAAATAAATCCCAACTTAAAATACTAAAAATTATGGATTTATAATGTATGCTTATGAAATTGTTGTTTCATGATCATTAAAGAAGATTGAAAAGTTTTGAAATAAAATTGATTTATGAAAAGTTGAAACCTAGCATGAGTATGCTATATCACGCAAAGGAAAATAAGCTGCTGCATGTCTTTTCTTCATGGTTAAGTAACTTTAAAAGTAATGATTTTATTTTGCTGCGTCGATTATGTGATTAAAAGCTATGAATTTAGTTATTGTTAAATTAATAGAAAGATACAAATATTGAGATCCTTTGACATGAACTTTATCATTGAACATAAATATTTGACATTATTCTCATCGAAATCGCTCTTACTTCAGTTCTTTTAATTCTATACAATAGCTTGTTATGAAAATTCACAAAATCCTTTTTAAGTTTATATTTTAATGATAACAAACTTTATTAACTAATGAGATCAATATGATTATGATATGTGTTGTGATCTAACAAGTTTTTTTAAGGCGCCCCATGCATGGGAAGCTCCCCACTGATGATAATCTTCGAGCACGTGGTTGTGTGGTGGTTTCCATATGTATCCTTTGCTATGCCGTTGCTGAATCTTATAATCATCTTTTCCTCCATTGTCCTTTTGCGGTCGCCATTTGGTCTTGGTTGGAAGCTCAGATGCAGTGCACTTTTGATAGATCTTCTATTCTTACTTTGCTTTCGGTGGTGCCTCGTATGTGTAGCTCTCAGATTCGTGACATGTTTTATGTTGTTATCATTCATACAGTTCACACTATTTGGTTGGTGCTTAATGCACTCCGTTACAGCTCCGAAACTTTCTCTCTTCATGGAGCCAAAGAAAAAATTCTTTCTCTGTTGATTTGTCAAGTAATTTATCTTCTGGGAAGTGCTTACCTATAGCCTTTGATTCTCATATGCTTGAAGCTTTCATGGCTTCTCCTCACCAAATAAATTTTGCTGCTATTGTTACTGCACATGGAAGGCGCCAACCTTGCCTTATGTGAAGGTAAACACATATAGTTATGTTATTGGTGAGTCAGCTGCGTGTGGTGGTATTTTTTGTGATTATAGAGGCTCATTCCTGGATTGTAAATTGGATGCTTGGACAATCTTTGAAGCAGAGCTCTATGGCTTTGTATTTGCTCTTAAATATGCAATCAGGTATCGTTGGAAGTATCTTTGGGTTGAGGGGGATTCTCAGAGTACTCTGAGGGTTTTTTAGAACTCTTCTCTGAACGTTGGTGCATATTTATCGTGAAGGAAACAGTTGTACAGATAAGTTGGCTAATCATGGACATAGTGTCACAAGTATTTTCTGGTGGGATGTTTTACCCGCTTTTATTAGCCAGGATATTTTTAGAGACCGTGTTACCATTTTCCTTATTACTTTGTTTTTCTATTTTCTTTTTGAAGGTTTAGGTCTGGTTTCTCCACTTGTACGGTTTTCCCATTTTTTAATAAAATTTTATGAGCATGGTGGCAGAGGATGGATGTGATCTTGGGGTGCCAACTTAATTGGGATGTCTTGTCTCCTCCTGATGTTTTCCATTGCTTTCGAATCAGCAAAAAAACAACGTTTTTTTAAGTGTTTTTTATATGATATTACAAATGCACATGTTTCCAATAAACATGAATCTTAATAACACCAAGTGCTTAGAATTACTTTAGAAATATGAGAAGCACTTCAGAATGAGATCAAGAGCACTTTCAAGGATATCGTCACAGCCAGGCATAGTGGTATTTTCATGCATATCTGTCATCTCTTGATTTGCCATAGCAGCACACACAATCCTGTTATGTAAAAGTGTGATAACATCAAAATGCTTACCTACCAATATATCTATAATTAAAACAGCGGTTTCACTTGAAAAAGAGAAAATAAAAACCAAATAATATACCATTATAAATGTGTATTATACTTGCATAAAAAACAATCACGCCTCATGTTATAATATCAACAAGAAAAATACTCAACTTAAATAATTATATAAGTAAGAAAAACCAGTAGAATAGAGTTGCAAAGAATTGGTAAGACTTTGTACATAAAAAATTCTAACTATCATCGCTTCAAATATCTAAAAGCTTACCGTAAACCAGTAGAATAGGGGTGCTGACTTGACTAAACACGCTTAGTCAGCACCCACAACGTCAAACGCCGTTAGCCAGCAAGAGGTTTTTTTAACAGAGTTTGACGGGAGGAACGAAAAACAAAAACTTATTAACTTACGAAAGTTGTTTTGAAAAAATAAAATATAAATAGGAATGAAAACAAAAAAACACACCAAATTACAAAGTTGATTTGCATATTTAAGCATAAATTCTATTCTAATAGTAATACACATCGGTTACATTGACTAATTACATAGAACCAAAGGAAATGGCTAGAATAGACCTTTTCACAATATGTATAAACCCGTGTATTCTAATCCTGCCACTAAGTTCCAAATTTTCCTCCAAATTTTTTTTAAATTTCGTGAACAATTTTTCACTGAGAACTAAATTAGTGAACTCTTGCATAAATTTTCAAAATCTACTATCTATAGTTTATAGATACCCATAAGTTTATTAGATTAAAATTATGTTAATTAGAGTACATGGAAGATTAAAAAAAACATATTGAAGTGTAAATTAACAAGTGTGCAATTATTTTTTATTAAAAAAATCATTTCTTACTATTTGAAGTCATTATAATATTAAGGATAATTTAGATTAAAGTGAGTGTAAATTAAAGAGGAATATTTATAGTTGTATGTATGTTTTTCTTTTTTTTTTTTGTTTATAAACCAACTTATATTATGTTTTTTGGGTTTGAGAAATCCAACGCGAGACTTATTTAAGTGTTCAATTGGAGAGTTCTAATGTGGATGATCTTACTTCGATGTATTAACTACTAAATCATTCATTTAATAGTATTAACTCTCAACATTTAGTAGAATCATTGGAAAAGAAAAATGGTTGAAAAATAGAAGAGCACGTTTATTTTAATGCAAACAATCAATACATCCAACATATTGAATTTATTCTAACTTAACTTCGTTTATTATTACTTTAATAAAATCATCAACAAAATTCAATGATTTTACGTAATATTCTTTCAAACTCAAAACTCTATCGTAATTCAGGAGGATTTGGAAGACAACAACACTTATTTTCATTTTCTCGAACCTGACACCCACCACCTCTTTTAAAACCCCTGGTATTACAAAATATAGGGCATTGTTCTGGGAGACCCATGCATGACGCTATGCACTGTACTTGTGGAACTGACCCAATTGCCAATCCTGCAGCCAACAAAAGAAGTTAAATTGTGATATCTAGATGTTCAATAAAAATAAATTTTGCTATGTCATAATCACCAAAGCAAATTATTTTTGAACTTTGATCTAGCTAACATTTTATGTTACAAATTTCTAAAAATGGTAAATTCATGTGATAAATGTTACGAGTCATACCCATCAAACTACTTAAACTTTTTTTCTTTTTAAATCATTGATTCATTAGACTAGGAATACATGTAGAAAAAGTCATATTATTTTCAGATTTGAGATAATAAATTTTATATTGAAAATGAAACTCAGTAGGAATTTTCATGTTACCTGAAGGAAGAACCAAAACAATGCACAAAATCAAGAAAAGAAACGATTGATAAATGAAAAAATCCATTGTATAGGTAATAGGATGTGAAATTATAGTTTGTGTTGTGTGAGAAGCATGATTAATATGCATGTTCATTATATATATATTATCAATATGAGAGAGATTAAGGAAAAACAATAAAGACCTTTGAAAAAATTCAACAGAAAAAAAAGACCATTGAAAAATATAAATGAATTAAAGGTATTCAACATATATAATTTTTTTGTATAAATTTTAATCGATATGCTTAATTTGTATTATAAATTATTATTCTTACTATTACAATTGTATTATTTTTTATTTCATGGTCAAAATTACAATGTTTTTGTTTAGTATATGAATATTTATTTAATATTTTTTTAATAAGTATATTGATTTTTATAAATGATAATCTATACATGTTAAATATATATAAAAAATATTTTTTAGGCAAACATTAAAAAAAATTGGGGTTATACAAAATATATAATAATTGATTGTACATGATAAGAATGATGACGTCCGCTGCGGTGGTTTTGGGCGTTTGTCAGCTTCAAACGGTGGGGAGTGTGTACATGCAGACACTTTGATAGTCAGATTAGGCAAGTGTATCAAATCATTTACCAAATAATAAAGTGATAGTTAGAGTATCGTATCCACGTGGATTGTTGTTTCAACAAAACAATTCACGCTACTTATTTGGGAACAAAATAAAATAAAATAAATGAGATAAGGGTTTAGAGTTTTGCAAAGTTAATCTGTTTGCAATAGAGCAAAGTTTACATGTTTTGATTGCAGAATGTTAGCGGCATTTAGGATTCTTTGAATACCCTATAGTTATTTGTTGGAATTACGTAACAGTCGAGTCTTATTCAGCTTTTGAAGTATCCTATTCAAGTGATGAGTTCACAGGGATTTACTACCTATTAGATGTTTGAAGGTGAGGAAAACACAAGGGGGGGGGGGGGGGGGGGGGGGGGGGGGGAGTGTATG
>Ga0228711_1012048_pt1 | contig 10749 bp, 5 predicted proteins | sample MedpolnodulmetaG_2_FD_177996 | JGI IMG/M metagenome (GOLD analysis project Ga0228711, IMG submission 177996) | Root nodule microbial communities from Medicago polymorpha collected in Santa Monica, California, United States - brown nodules | ecosystem: Host-associated > Plants > Roots > Nodule...
ATCTCTTGAGGCTTAAATGACCTACCTATCACGTATAGTACCATCCAAAAGAGATATGTTTGATAACATACCTGATTTTGTAAAGCCAATGTTTGTCATATTTGCTATCCTTTGTTCATGTTATGTAGCATTTGTAAGAGAAAAAATGTTATAAATAAATCATTCCTATTAAGATTGTAAGCCAGACACAAAATTGGTTTAAGTTTTATGTATGATTGCTTTTAATTGATATTGACAGCACCATTGAGCATCAACATCAATCCTAACAATGATAACTATATCGACACTATGAAATTTATATATAGAACATATCACACTGAATTTAATACCAATGTTGTTTAATCTTTGTTGTATCAGTCTTATGTAGTTACTTCTTTCTTTCTTTATTACATTGTTTCTCATATGGATGTTGTGTATCCTACTAAGTCCCGATTTTGCTAATCCTTTTTGCTATGCTTAAATACTATTTTCGACATCCTTTTTAGTGTGCTATTTTTTAATACTACAAGTTTTATTGATTATTACACTAATCGTATGTACGGTTACTTGAAACATTAATCATACGTATGATTACTTGAAGTTAGTTGTAAATGTAACCCCTTTGAATCAGATCTATATTCGAAGAGAGTTTGCAATAATCTCATCAAAATTACATTAGTCAATCATTACTTGAGAAATAATAATGATGTTTTCAAATACGTTACAAATTTGGTACGATTCATAAGTCGTTGAAGAACGTATTAAGGCACATTTTATCGCTATATTGTATATCTAATAAGGATTTCTCTAACATGTGCAGCATTGCACATGTTAAACCAATTAAAAGTAAAAAAAAATTGAAAAATATATTTTTAAATAAAAAATTATATATTTAATATAAAATGTACGTTTCAATAAAAACTTATTATTTTGTTTAAAAAAAATACAAATTTATTATTTTAAACTTCTTAATATGTGCAAATTTGCACATGATGGGAACAATCATGTAATAATCACATTTGTGTTTTTGGACAGACACATACATGACACATGTCAAATATAACTTATTGATCATTATAACAGTCGATAGGACTCGTGCGTCGCACGAGTCCAAAGTCTAGTATGTATTTATAGGGTCGAAGCAGGGAGTATGCGTTACAAAATAATAAGGGTTAAATAAGTAAATGGTCCTTCTAAATATAATAACATTTGATTGAAAAAAAGAAAAGATATTTTTTTGAAGATTAGAATGAATATACTTTTTGTCCTCAAAATTTTCCATTCATGAAATTAGTCACAACTTTTTAGTTAATTCATGGCTAACATTCATATTTTTTATTGAAATTTTCCAGAAATATGAATTTTTAACACCAAAAACATAAAAATTCATATTTAATTAATGTTTTGTTAAAAATAACTAATTTTTTTTTGAAGAGATTGCCATAATATTCTATCCGTTTCTGAAAAAATTATTAAAAAAATATGAAAGCTAGAAATGAGTTGACTAAAAAGTATAGACTGATTTCATGATGCATTTTTTTGGAGAGAGTAAAAGCCTAAAAAATATTTTAGAGAGATTAAAATCAAATGTTGGTATACACTACACATTAGAATATGACAATCTTCACTTATCCTAAGGTTCTTCATTATCTTTATGGTGGAACCAAACATCTGTACTTAACAATTTAAAGTTTATTTTTTCTTTTTTAAATAGTTCAGTGATTATAAATTCACATTTTTAATATAAGCAAATGGATGTTTGAGACTCAAATTTCGAATTTATTTATATATTATACAATTTTTTTATAAAGTTTTTTTTTAATGGCAATATATATATATATATATATATATATATATATATATATATATATAAATATAAAAATCGAAAAAGTACAAGATACATCGGAAGAACCTCCGTGGAGACACGAAAAGAAAAAAACAAAACCACCCGACAACAAATACAACCCAAGATGGACAAAAGAGCCCCAACCCGAGCTAAAGAGCCAAGGAAGGCACAAACACAACTCCTAAAAAAGAAGAAAAACAAATTTAATAAGTATGCAAAATTATTTTACAAAAACATTTAAAAAAAAAAGTTCATCAAAATTCAGGATCTAATAAATCGAATAATTGAAAATGATTTTTGAAATTAACGAATTTGTGAATCCCGAATACCCAATTTATTTATTAATTTTTTATAACGTATTTTATTTTTCTTTGACAAATAAGACAGTAGTCGTTGCCGTTTTTCTAGAATTATATGTAAAGCCCTTTGAGATAAATAGTCTTTTGGGTGTAATTCCAAATGTGAAAAAATATTTTCATAACTTTTTTTTTTCTACTTACAATTTTGGTGCATTTTTATTTTCTACTTTATTTCCTCAAACCCTCATGAAAAAATAAAATGTAAATACGTGGGAATAAGCGTGAAAAGTAAAAAGGAGAAGATATTGAAGGTGGGTGTGTTCCAAAAATCGAATCATTGTTCTTTGATAATAATTATATTGCTTCAGTAGTATCCGATCTTCATAGATTCGATTCAACCAAAACTAATTTGTTTTCAATCAAATAACGTTTATTCATTCCAATCTTCAAAAAAATTCCTTTTTTTTTGTATATATATATATAGAGTTTTTGGGTTTTGGGATCAGTGAAAAATGGAGAAAGTGATGAACATTCTGAAACCGAAACCAAATCCGCAACAGTTATTGAGAGATTGGCAACGTAAGCTTCGACAAGAGTGTCGAAACATTGAACGACAAATTCGCGGTAATTCCCTTTAACCCTAATTGATACTTGATTCTTCTGATTATTTGTGGTTATGATTGGTTTTTGTGTTTATTTGTTTGATTTAGATATTCAGAGAGAAGAGAAAAATGTGCAGAAAGCTATTAAAGAAGCTGCTAAGAGGAATGACATTGGTTCTGCGAAGGTAGTTTTTTTAATTTAATTTTGAGATCTGACAGACACCGGATACGACACTGACACACACTGGTAGTAATTTAAGAATAGAATAAGCGTAACGGAGATGAGGAGGTTGTGTTGGATGTGATGTAATACTAGACGAGATAGAATTAGAAATGACAACATTAGAGAGAGTTTGGGTAGTATCTGTAGTAGAAAAGATGGTGGAAAATAGGCTTAGGTGGTTTGGGCATGTAGAGAGAAGACTTGTAGATTATGTAGAGAGAAGAGTAGATCAGATGGAGGGTAGTCAGTAGATGTAGTGGAAGACCTAGAAAAACTATAATAAAAAGTATTAGGAAAGTTTTAGTGATTAATTGGTTGGATCCGGATATGGTTTATGGTAGAACATTATGGCGTTATTTGATCCACGTAGTCGATCCCAGTTGGTGAGATAAGGCTTGGTTGTTATTGTTGTTGACATAATTGAATGTAATCACATGTGTTGGTGTTGTGTCGATGTCATACATGCACACATGTTGGACACCAGGTGTGCCTTCAATTAGAACTGTCGGTGCTACAAAGCTTGTTGGTGCTAGTATTTTTTTTATTTTTTATTTTGGGCTGTTTTGCTCAATAGTGTATTTATGAATGACTTGAACCTGACGTTTTACTTAAGAGTTAAGAGAAATCAAACTTCTAGCCTTTTGAAACAACATGTGTCGGTTTCAGTGTGTCTTCCTTCCATTGTACTGTCTTTATGCTGAATGTAAGGTGGAATTTGATGTTAGTGTAGATACAAGTTTTTATGGATTATGACATACATGTTAGGACTGATCACAGTCCTATCAAATAGAAGGCATGTTTGGTGTTTGACACAACACTGGCACCGGCACATGTGGATATATTCAAATATTTCACTTCTCAGATTATTACCGGTGTTAACATGTTACTATGTTAGTGTCTTGTCCTGTTTTTGTGTCACAGCTTCATAACCAATGCTATTTTTGGTTTGTACTGGTGTATCACCTTTTAGGCAGTCTTCTTTTTTAGATTTTAAGGATAGAATAAAGTAGGTATTTTAAAACATTAAAATAAAAATCTGATCTCCTTGTTATGGTATTTGTTCAATTTACAGGCACTCGCTACAGAACTTGTGAGATCTAGGAAAACAGTGAACCGTCTGCATGAAAATAAGGCACAACTGAACTCAATATCAATGCACCTTGGAGAAAGTGTTGGTAGGTTTTGGCATTTTTTTGTTTGCCTTAATTTGTCCTCTTAGTGCATGTTTGATAGCACGGTGGATTTGCTAGAATCACGGCTTGCCATTGTGATTTTGCAAAAACTTCACTTTGTGCATGGTTGGTATCACAGTGGCTCACCGTGATTATGATACCAAACTTGCATAACTTTTGATAAAATCACGGCGGCTCACTGTGATTTTGGTGTCCCCACTGTGATACAAAACATACTCTTCATTAAAAACTGTCCAAGTTAGCTCTTGTGCTTCATACCAGTTGTATGATAATTGTTGCTTAATTGAAGATCTTTAATTTTTCTTTACTCCGTAGCTAAGTTGAATAGGTAAATTTGTCAATATTAGTGAATATGTTGATGATAAAATGTTTTGTTATGGGGAAAACTCAACTGCGACTGTCTATGGATTTTATCTATAAGTTTTTGAGGTTGAGGGAAGAACTGACTGTGATGTTTGTATGGCTTGCAACATAAATGTCCCACTCTTTGCACACAATCTCTAGGATAGGTTTCTAAAGGTGCTATACCTAGGGACATGAAAAGGGTCTTAGCGAAAGAGGTAGGGCTAAAAGAGACCACACAAGAGGGGCTTCTGCGACTGTCTACGAATTTTATCTATAGTTTTTTAGGTTGAGGGAAGAACTGATTGTGATGTCCATATGGCATGCAACATAAATGTTCCACTCTTGGCACACAATCTCCAGGGTAGGTATCTTAACATGCTATTGCTAGGAACAGGAAAAGGGTCTTAGCAAAAGAGGTAGAACAAAAAGACCAACCGAGAGGAGCTGTGCGCACTTAACGTGATCAATGGATCTGTCGATGTTTTCGTTTATTACGCGTGTACCTATCTCCAACTCATATAGGGGAAAGGGAATGGGGATCGTTTTATATCTCCAGACATTCATTCCTTAGTCATGGGTGAGCAGCTGCTTCTAAAGACTGGGCTCCCAGGCATAAGAAAAAGAGAAAGCAGATTAGGAAAGATTCCAAAGGTTGCTTGCAACTTGCAAGTCTGAATTGTATTCATGAGGCATTCTGGGTTTCATTTGGGTTGGTCCATAAGTAGCTTATACAGGCGTATCTATTAGTGTTGGTGCTTATGCATATTTTTGGGGGAGCTTATGAAAGTATTGTCTCATAAGCAATCCACGCCTGATTTTTGTAACCTCCAGAGAATAGTTTGTACGAAGCTTATGGTTTTTAAGTAGCACTTTTGATTTCTAACTACACATGATGAGCACGACCTCTAGGAATTGTTTAGTATAGGCATAATTGTTTCATTTTAGATGGTTTTAGTTTTTTTTTTTTTTTTTTTTTTTTTTGTCTTTTGAGAAGATAAAGCAGCTCTGCTAACGTGGTTTTATAATCTTTACAATGGCGGCTATAGTGGTTTTGGGGTCTGGCTCTTTGCATCACAATCCAAGATTAACAACATAGAATGACACTGACAAGGGAGAAAAAAATGTTGTATGGTGTTTTACAATCATCAGGCTATTTTACAAGCATAACCAAACTTGACAATTAGGTAAGAACCCTTTGATAGGCTTCCACAGTCAAGAAGAGAATAAGTCAGCAAAGGGGCAGGGAAGTTGGAGCCAAATAACAAACTTAACAGGAGGACGAGGTAATAGTTGTGGGTAGCAGAGGTGACAGAAAGTATGTAAGAGAGAATAGAGAGGAAATGGGAAGTGTGTGGTCATGGAGAGACTAGGGATCTTGAAATAACTAGCAAGGTTCATTGTGTCTAATAGAAGAATATTTATTTCCTTTTCTCTTTCTTGATATCAGTTGTTTAACGACTTTCCTAATCCTTTGTATGAAAATCACAGTTAAATGATGAAAGATAAAACTTCATTTTAATTGCACATCCTTTGTGGTGCATTTTTAGGTTTTACTTTGGGGATAAAATTTTACTGACCGGTTTACAAGTCAAGTGAGGGCCAAATTAAAACAGGAAGAGAGGGGAAAGGGTGCTTGGCTAAGTCATGCATTGTTTGGTTCAGCTGTCTTATCTCAAGCATTTATTTGGCCTTATACAATGACTATATCATGACGAATCATACACGTGTAAATATATTCTTGCTGTTGTGTATGTTTTATTGATAAGTTAGTGTAATATTTAAATTAATCAATTATATATTGTTTTATCTGTAGAATCTTTTGCAATTAGTCATCATGAGAGATTTGAGTTATTGATCACTTGATAATAGAACTGTTCATTGGAAATTCCTGATTTTGGTTGCCTTTGCAGCAATTGCTCGTACTGTGGGACATCTATCAAAGAGTGCCGAGGTTATGAAGCTTGTCAATAACCTCATGAAGGCTCCTGAAATGGCTGTTGCTATGCAAGAGTTCAGCAAAGAAATGACCAAGGTACGCCTTCATACTTCATTTATCCTGCTCTCTCCTCTCCCCGTAGTCATAGAAGTTAATTGCATGATAATTATTGGTAATGTCTTCTGTTTCAGGCCGGAGTAATTGAGGAGATAGTAAACGATGCTGTTGACTCAGCATTAGATTCTGAGGACATAGAAGATGAAATAGATGAAGAAGTTGATAAAGTCTTAACTGAATTAGCTGGTGAGACAGCCGCACAACTTCCTGAAGCTGTGAGGAAACAAAAGGTGAAGCAACCTGCTCAAAGTGCTGCAGAGGAGGTACGTGCTGTTCAATTTCCTGGTAACAAGGCTCTTTTCGCGTCTCTTGAGTCACACTAATTATGGAATGCATTATTATCTGTAGGAAGATGCTATAGCTGAGGGTGTTGATGATGAAGAGGAAATGGAAGAAATTAGGGCCAGACTGGCTAAAGTCAGGTCATAAACGTGTTTCTAAAAATGTCACTTTAAAAACATATGACAGCGAGACATAGATTTAAATTTAAATTTAAATTTAAATTTTGCACGGTCATAAAAAGTTCTACTTTCTGGTCTTGCAATGCAGCCTCTACATTGTGCCCTGATATATATTATAAGAGAGTTGTTGACATCTTTGTATCCCATTTGTAATATTAGTATTGGAAAAGGTGACTTATTACCAATGGCAACATAGCTAATATGTAAATTATACGAAATTCTTGAAAGTATATGAAGCTATCGAGTTGTCAAGTTTATAAGATTAAGCGCAATACTAACTTTATCCATGATTGAGGATCAATTTTAATGAAGTCCAGACCTGTGGTAGAGATTACAACTCACCTCTCAACCGTCTCAGGCATAAAGAAGTCACTAATTTTTTAGATTAAAATATCGAAAGTTACGCCTACTGTACTAAGTTTGAGAATAATGCTTAAATATGTCTGTATAATTGAGAATAATGTCATCCAATTTGTGAAGTGGAAATGAGAAATGAGAAGATTTTTGTTATGCGAACTGACAATGATAGTTGCAATCCAAGGTTTATACCAACTCGTTTGGCATCAACAGTCATTAACTGACCTGAAAGTGTTGAGGCTTTATTATATATCATAGTCACAAGCAGTGCTTGGGTTCGAAGTTTGAGTGTCTGCAACCTAAAGAACCAATGCCTCTGTTAAGCACTCTAAGCTTGCCAAAGAAAAATGTAGAAACCAACACATAGCCTTGATTCTCATATAGCCTTTTCCATCAAGGTAATGAACAAAAGAGTCAATAAGTTAAGGACCACCATAAGAAGCAAAATTGTTTTAACAATGCAAGAAAAGCAGTGAAAAGAATCTCTTTCCACCCTGAGATTATCAATGACTTAACCAACTTAAGTGTTGTCATTCATTGACTGCACCACAATCAGCTTCAAGTTGTAAAAGTTGGAAAAGCTCCAACCACACTATCTCCAGTATCTAGCTTAGGGACATCCTCAAGGTCTAAGGTTTTCTTGTTGCCAAATGCTACAAGTGGTCCTACCCAAGTGAAAGTGAGAAGACCCAAAATTGCAGCAGTAGAGAAAGGGGTAAGTGTCACTCCCTTTGGTACATAGCTTTGTAAGTTACACTAGTATTGTTGATTTTTATAAAAATCTTGGACTCGCTTCAATTGCTGCTTTTGTTGCAACTATCATTGTTATGTTAGCATAACAAAGTGTTCTCATTTCCATAACAAAAACGTAGGGTGGTTGAAAGTAACCTTCAACTTATTTTTCCCTCACAAATTGGATTACATTATTCTCAATTATACAGACATATATTTTAAGTATTATTGTTATAATTATCATATTTAGATTATGAATTATTGTTGTTAAACTGAAGTTGTGTTTGACAATTTAAGTTTTTTATTTATTTATGGACCAATGTGCCTATTTATTGTCAATTTTAGGGAGGTAGTTTGAACATAAGTTTAAAATTTAAGAGGGTAATTTGAACATAAATGTAAAATTTCAAAAGTGTATTTGCAAATAAGATTATAAGGAGAGCTAAAAAATAAATTTGTCAAAAAAAATGAAACAAATAAATATTTTAAGGGTCTTGTTTATTTTTTTTAACGACTTTTAAGGGTCTTGCTAACAAGTGTTTTAGGATCCGTTTGGTTGAAGCTTTTTGGAAGGTAGGGGAGAGAATATTTTTAATTAGGTACGTTTAGTTTAATTCTTAGAAGAGAAGTAGAGCAAAATCCTTCATAGACTCATTTATTGCTTTATCCCTGTAGTTGAATCAAAACCCTTAAAAACATTGGTTAAATAATTCAAAAAAATAAACTTTGTCTTAAAAATATATTTTGGTGCAAATTTACTTCTTTTAATATTTTAACAAATGTGTTATACGACACTCATTAGCATTCTCCCTATATTTTAAATACGAAACAAAGGGTACGTGGTATTTGCACACCATAATTGCAAAATCATTCTAAGAATGTTTTGTACTAAATACAAAAATCTCTTCTGATAGACATATGTATCTGTGATGATCAAGGTGAGTTTGTCATGCCTAAGACAGACTGTTTCTCTCCTCTTTGTGACGTTGATGTCGGCAAGGCTGTTGGACTTCACACGACGCTACAATGGAAGGCTGATCTTCACTTTGACCATGTTGATTTTGTTTTGGATTCCAAGTCTGTTGTTGAACGTTTTAATTAAAACCTAATCGATAGTAGTGAACTAGGTGATAGTAGTGAGCTAGGTTGTATTATTCAGACTTGTAGGCAGTTGTTTGGTTGTAATTTTCAGAACTCTCATGTCGAGTTCAATAGGAGGCAAGCCAATGAGGTCGCTCATGAATTAGTTAAGGTAGACCCATCTCATGCTAGCTCCCACATTTATGATGATACACCATCATGTATCCGAGATTTGATAGCTAATGAAAAACAATAAATTTCTTCACTCAACAAAAATCTCTTCCGATATGTTTTTCTAATTGACACACACAAATCCAATAATTACTCATATCGAGGAAATCACGAATTTAAGAGACTTAACTTTTTTTTAGAGGAAGAAATTTAACCTTTTTCTACAAAAAATCAACACTGATTAATTTTCTAAAAAATACTAACAAGTGCTATCATTACATTTATTAAGAATTCAAATATAATAAAAATATCTTAGAGCTTACGTAGTCAAATGTAAATTTATTTTTTAATACATTTTTTTTTGTTGTCTTAAAAAATGTCCAAAAAGCATCAGTTTGATTTTTTTTAACAACCAAAGACAATAGTTATTAGTTAATATCACCCTTAATTTATAAGTTACTACCCATATCCCTATAATATAATAGACCCAACATTTTTTAATTAAAAACAAAATATATCCTTCCAATTTTAGAGATTGACAAAATCATCAATTTCATAATCCCAATCTACAGAGGTTGACATATCAGGGCATGGTTAAATTAAAATTAATTATAATTAAACGAATTTAAATTACTCCAAATACAAAAACGCTGAAAAATGATGAAGTAACCTTAACACCATGCATAAAAACATTGCCATTGCCTCACTTTTTCTACAAACAAAACCAAACAACAACATGGGAGTCCCCCAAACCTCTCTGTCTCTTTTGTTGTTGTTCATTTTATTTTCTTCCCCACATGCAACTTCTCAAACCACACATAATAATCAACAGATTCCAAAAACATCAATATTTGAAAAGCTTATAAGAAGCTTTAACTTATCTCCAAAGGATACCGTTAATCAAATACATGGCAATCAATCTTTTGATTATGTCCCTGGAAAGATTGTAGAGAAGAAGTTCTCCTTTTTTAGTAATACTAATGAAATTGAAAATCTCAATCACCATTTCGGATACTATTCGATTCCTCGTGCCCTAGGTGCAAGGTAACCTAAAATATTTATTATCGTTGCAATGTGTGTGTGTTTTTTTCTCTTGTGAGTCACAACAATTACACTGCAATCGTGGTCTGATGTAGTTCCTTAAACTAAAACCGAAACTTCGAGTTTTTTATAGTCAAATTTCTAAACCTAAAATTTGATTCGTTTAATCTTGATCAAAGGTTTCTGCATGTATGAACGCATAGAGTTGAAAGTTTGAAGTCCGAATCGGATTTCGAAAAAAATGTTTGGAATTAATGTCAATGTAAAGAGTGTGAATATTTTTATAAAACCATTTTTAAAGAGCTGTTAAAATCAAATTTCACATTATAACCAAAAAAAAAAAAAAAAAAAAAACAAATTTCACATT
>Ga0228711_1012051_pt1 | contig 10747 bp, 8 predicted proteins | sample MedpolnodulmetaG_2_FD_177996 | JGI IMG/M metagenome (GOLD analysis project Ga0228711, IMG submission 177996) | Root nodule microbial communities from Medicago polymorpha collected in Santa Monica, California, United States - brown nodules | ecosystem: Host-associated > Plants > Roots > Nodule...
ATTGATATTCAACGTTTATCATTATTATTACTTTTTTTAATAAAATCATTAAAATTATTTTGTTAAAAGAAGATCATAGTTCAACAATATTTAAATAACAATCTAATTTTACTTTTGACTTTTGAAGTTTTAATTTAAATTATTATTTCAACAGGATGACAACATAGAAGAAATTATTTTAAAGTAATACACAACATAATATTTTTAAACTTTCTTAGAACTTTCTAGATGTTTTTGGAGGAATAGAACTATATATCTTTAATAGTATATAAAATCAATCTCATTTTCTTTGTTTTGATTGTGAACGTGATTTTTTTTTTACAAATATGATGATATGAATTACCTCCTATTCTATTGATTTGCCCATCATAAATCTTAACTTGGTTTTTGTCATTTGAAGCTATCTAATCATTCTCATTCTCTTTTTTAAAAAATATTATTGAATTGAAATTTTAAATCTCCTTATCTCCTCAATTTTTTTTATTGGAATATGGGTTATATTTTCACTCTCAATAGTTTAGCAATATGTAATTACTTTTTTGATATATGAAAATCAATTTGCATCATTATTGACACTTGTTGATGTATTTTCACATTTAATTCAATTGAATTCTCATCTACCAATCAAAAGCAATTTAAGAATAAGTCAAACAATATACACTTTTAATGTTAAAATTTCATTTGTGTTGTTTGTACATAATAAGTACATGTGTCATTGTTTTAGATAGAAGAAAGGAGAATACCATGTGGATTGGTTATTTCAACCATTCTCAAATGTATGTATAGGAGATGATTGCTCCTACCAGTCACACTTTTTTATTTTCTTCCCCTTCTAAAAAATGCGTATTAAAACTCAAGATTTAAATAATGCAGATATATTTTTAAACAAAAAGCATTTTCATTTCACAAGGAGTAATATTGAAATTTATCACTGAAAAAAAATTAGTGAGCAGAATGTAAAAATACCAGCAATTATCCAGAGTTAAAAAAAAAAAGACCATAATCATCGTATTTATTCTAAAAGTTTATTAGGTCAAGCAAATGATTAACTCTAATGGCTTAGGTGTTTTCTCTCCCATGTAACCTAGGTGTGTTAAACAAGCTATCATACCTCATTAATGTTGTTTTCAAATTTTAAAATTTGAATTTCCATCCCAAATGCACATGTCAATATGTCATCACTTAAATGTCTTTTGTGTTGCCAACTACTTAACTTAATGCATCATGTTTAAACTTTCAATGCATACCTAATTAATTTTAAAATTTGAATTTCCATCCCAAATGCACATGTCAATATGTCATCACTTAAATGTCTTTTGTGTTGCCAACTACTTAACTTAATGCATCATGTTTAAACTTTCAATGCATACCTAATTAATGTAGTTGGCTCTCTATGTATATAGAGGCCACATGCATGCAAGTTTGCCATTAGTTATGACTTTTGTGTGTTGATGAGTTCTCACTATTTTGTCTACTTTCGCTTTTTTATTTATCTTGCTAAATTTGAAGGTTATATTGTTGGGTAATTGAGTTGTCTTTAAACTTTTCCTGAAGTGAATGCTAATGAATTGATGGAAATTAAGTGTTTTTATTGTTTAATTACATTACTATTCTTCATTGTTTCTCTGCATTTCTTCTTGATGTCACGGGTTCCACTATCTTCTTGACATACTTATTACACTGAAAATTGTTTTACTTTTTATATTTGTTATGCATAGGTCTGCCATTTATTGATAGTTAAAGACGGAGGAATACATTTTATCTATCAGGATTCTTGAATGATTTTACCCACACAATATCTAAATGTCTAAATTTTCTCTGTGCAGGTTGAATAAGTTTGTCCTGTCAAACAGCTTTTTGGATTAATCAAATCATGATACTTTCAAATAACTTGGATTAGTTAAACTTATACCATGATACTCAATCATTTATCGCCACTCTCTATAGCTTACTATCACAATCATTTCAAATATTTTCTTTATGCTTTATGACTAAATGAGTTGTTAGCAATCATTGAGCTTGGTTTAGCAAACACTAAACAAACATTAAGCTTAATTGCTAGGTTTGGCAAACACTAAACCATGATCACTTACCTTAATTTTTCCCTCCTTTATCATGTTTTAGTTGCTTAATGACATATTTACCCCTACCACAACCAAAGCTAACGGATCAATGGTAATTTAAATTCAAATTAGAATCACATTTTCTCTCTCCCATAAATTTGTTTGTTTCCAAAGCCTTAACCATAATTGTTTTAACTAACCATTAATGTTTCCAAAGCACGATTTCATTCACCTAGGCAATGTTCAGCACATGCCTAATCCTACTCCTGCCTAAATTGTGTGTACTAATTACTCACGGACCTTAATAGTCCCTATCTTCCCTAACTTGCACCCATATAATATCAACAAAACCAACATGGTAGTCTATGTTGATATTCACGTTATGTTGGTTTCCCTTATTTTATTCAATGTTTTATAACTTTTCTTACTTTCAATGAAAACTGATTTTGTTTGTAACATAATTTTTTTTCAACCTTACAAGTCACTAATAGTGAAGGATTTTTTGGGTTTGGAGGTTTTTATATAGGGATTGTTTGTCACTTTCATTTGCTCATGAGAACATGCCACGACCACGCTAGATGTGGAAGACATGTAAGAAACCGAGGTAAAATAAAATCCTCTTTGTGAATCAATTTTTCTTCTCTTACTTTTTCCTCTTCCACATGTTTGATATGTTTATGTGAACATTAACTTATAATTTGGTTTTTTAAGCAAAGTAATTTTAAAAAACGATTTCAAATTTGCAATACTCCATATATCATTATTAGTTTTTAAAGTGTCGAGTTTTGATTTTGAATTTTTGCTATAATAATATTTTTTTCTTCTCTACTTGCAATTATTGTTTGAAGTGTAATATTTTCATATGACATTGAATATTTATTTTGCTTTCAACTGTTACTAAAATAAACCTGGCTTTCTTTCCTTTGAACATTTATAAAATATGAGCTGTATTTTTTACAAAAAATTTATGGTGATTTTTGTTTATAGGTAATTTGACATGTATTTCAGAAGAAAAGTATTGTAGGCAAGTAAGAAGTCTCACCGTGCTAGGATGAAATATTTCCAGTTGTTTAGTTAGATAAATATTATGTGATTGATACTCTTAGGTATGTGTGTCCTTACATGTAAGACATTATTTATCTACTATACGTTCTAAAGTTTGAAAGAATAAATTATTTTATCTTATATACATGTTTCTAAGATCTATTGTTATGTTTTGACATCATTTTCAAAAGCAATATACAACTTTTTCAAGTCTTTCACAGTGTTTGTTGATAATTCATTGCTTGGACCGAAACATTTTCCATAAATAGCCGCATATTGTAAAGTTAGATATTTGTTAATAAGACTAAAGTTTTAGGGTGGTTAATTGCGTAAATAATGATTATTAGTACCGATAAATAAAGTGAAATTTAGGGTACACAATGGCTCAAATTGTTGAATAACTTAGGTTAAGTAATTGCAACACAACCTTCAATTTGTTGACATTGTAGGCTCTTCTATAGAAGATACTCACATGATGGGGGTGCCTTACGTTAATTGTATTTAAATTCAACTATGAAGATAATAGAAGTAGGGGTGGAAATGGGATAGGCTAGGCCGGGTTTTGTAAAGCCTAAGTCTGACCTACTTCAAAAATTATAGGCCTGAGCATGACCTATTGTCCATCATAGACTTATTTTCAAGGTCTGGCCCGACCTTTTTAAAAGTCTGATGAAGCCTAAAGGCTTATTTTACACTAATGCCTAACAACATCTATAAGCCTACCACTAAATAAGCCAAAATTTATGAAGGTCTAAAGCAAACAAATATGACTTATACTAAATAACAAATACTTACGAAGGGCTAATCGCACCAATATACCTGCTACTAAATAGCCAAATCATATGAAAGCTTGAGTTTATAAAAAAAGCATCAACATTATCAATAATGAAAGGTATATTATATATAAAAAGCTTAATAGGCCGGCCCGACGGACTTAATAGGCTTTTTTGTAAGCCTTAGTCTTAGCCTATTTAAATAAATAGGCTTTATGAAAAGCTTGAGCCGGACTTTTTAATTAAACGAGTTGGGCCGAACTGTGCTTTAAATAGATTAGGCTGTAGGCCCCTATCGAACGGTCTGACCTGTTCCCACCCCTAAATAGAAGGATAATAACTTTTCAGGTCCGACCATTGTGTTCCATTTAATTTATTTTTTTTACAACCATATAAGCTCTATTATTAGTTTAACTTTATCTTTTGAAAGGATTAGTTTAACTTAATTATTATGACAAAAGGAATTATGATTTAATTTTTCGAGAGCATCTTTCATATAAGTAAGTAAGTCACTTTTATTCTTTTTTTGATAGGTCACTTATGCTTATTCTTTTTTCCTATTTTTAATTCGTCAATATTTTTTCCCTATTGCAGACAAAGAAGAAAGTGCCATTGTTGCTACAGATCTTAGAGTGGAGCTTATCTCAAATGAAGCTTAATGTGTGTTTTTTCTATTGTGACATTGTGCATACAAATTATAAATAAGAGTGGTGTGGTAATATAGTACGGATAATGGATAAAGGATTGCTAACAACTCAAAAATGTATTTGTGAGCTGAACTCAATTAGTAAAGATAATACGTAATATATGCAAGTTTCGGGGTTCGAAACTCATACATCACCAAAAAAGAGCCCTCGCAAAAGACTAATTTCTTCTTACTCAATGATTATATTCTTGCATTTTCTTATGTTAGAGTGCATGTATTTTGTTATGCATCCGAAATTAACTTTCTCTTAGATCACAACCTAATAATATAAAGTGGAATTGAAGGACGCTACTCTAGAGATGAAAAACAAAGCAATTTCAAAGTTCTCAAATGCCTTAATTGTCTCTAAATGAATTTATTTCATCAAGGACACTTGATATTTTCTTCATGAAAAAAAGGACACTTGATAAGATATTACGGTTTTATAGCCTTATAAAATATGTTATAATATTTTTTTTTTAGGTAAATGTTGTGATCTTTACTAAGACAATATATTGCATAATACATAAATTTTGGTATGATACCATGTGCGACCGAATTATTAAATGGGTATTTCATAATTTATGATTAAACATGTTAATATTATTACAATTGTATTGTACTATTTATTATTAAATCAACTTTTTTCTTTAGTATACTTTATTCCCGTGTATTACGGTTAATAAGAACCGTGTGGAGTACGGGTCAATGGTCTAGTAGTCCTTAAAGACAGAAATGTGTTCAATGCCTAGGAGTTGTTGTGGGCTGCTTGCTTACCGAGAACGGGCAAAACAAATGCATAAAATTTATGGGAATTGCTCTTTGGCTCCCTCATTTTTGCTCAAAAACTACTCAATTCATCGAAATATATATTCCAATGGCACAAACCTTTCAGTGTTATGAATAAATGAAAATATGATGTGGATGTCCATTGTCCCTAGACCTTCTATATTCCTTAACTATTATGACTAAATGACTTTATTTATTCCTATTGATATTTAGTCTCATGGCTCTTCTTATAAATGTAAGTTACAACTTTTGTATCCTATAAATAGGACCTACATTGACACGTAAAGAACACACTTGTGAAGAGAATAATACAGAGTGCTTTCATCTTCTTCTTCCTCTTCTTTGTTGATCTTGTGTTTTTTAGTTTATTTCTTAACATGTTATCATCACGAAACTTTAACCAACTGAGATTCGAAAACTTGGAGCATATCGTATTGTGCACGCGAGAAACTTTCAGGTAAGTTTTATGATTATGTGAGCAATGGTATTAATCTTTTTGACAATTGCCACAATAAACTAGAAATACATACTATTGTTTCTTCTTTTTATTTTTGGTTCGAAAACTCTCCAAATCATATACTATTTTGAGGTTTAGAGCAAATATTGCTCCTAGAACTTAAACTTGCTAAGGAGCATAATAATTTTATGTATATTTTGTTGGATATTGTTTGTAAATGAAATATTTCTTATGCAAAAGACTTTAAAAATGTTTAGATGAGTGATACGAAGAAACTGATTTTATTATTATATTTGATGGTAAAAAAATAAATAAAAAATATTGAAGGCTCCAGAAGAGCAAATATATTGTTTTATGGAGTAATAGAATTACACATTGATAATGCATTATATGATATCTAGAAGAGCATTATTTGAAACTAATTTCAAAGAAATTTATTACGTTTCAAGGATATCATTCTAAATTGATATCATATTAAAAAAAAAGTTAAATATCTCTATATTACGATATATACTCTGGAGAAAATAAGTGCAATGGAAGCACATATTATTGTAAACATGAAGTTTACATATTATATTATCAGTGCAATGGAAGCACATATTACTGTAAACCTAAAGTTTACAAATCATTGGCAAGACCGATTGGGTTATCCCGAATCTATTATGATGTAGAAACTAGTTAAAAAAAAGATATATATTGAAGAAGAGTTTCTTTCCTGAACTTTTCAGAAAGCATTTGATAAGTATCATTTGTCAATTGATATTGAACAATTGGTAGCATATGCTCATAAAAATGGACCTGAGCATCCATTCTTTAAACGTCTAAAGTTAATTGTATGATTGATACTTATCAGACTATACCTTATAAACTCTAGTTTGGTAAGAGACCATGTCTTATAAACTCTATTTTGGGAACCAATAATCTTGTATTGAGATATTGATCTGCATCAAGCTAACACATTACTATATATATGTCCCCTCTTTAATCTATCATTGGTTTTAGATTAACAACCTAACATTTCTCATCTAAGTGGATTTTGGATGTATTGTGTATATCATAATTGCTCCAATATAATGCACTAAGATAAATCTTGAAAGAATATTGGAAAAATATATTTGATATGAATCTTCATCTATCATTAGTTGTGTTGAGCCAACTTATTTACAGCCCAGTAGGCTGATTATCAATTGATGGATTAGTTTTTCCAATATTAGGGGGAAATAAGCAGCTGAAAATGTGAACCTGAAGTTCAAATAAATTATTTGAAAGGAAATATTGTTGTCTCGTCTTGATTCTCAAGAAATAACTCATTTGCAGAGGTAAACAAATTAAATATCAGTTGCTAATGCTCCAAATGAAATAGATGTCCTTGTCGGATAATCTAATAACCAAATGAGTCTCAACCGTGCCTGAAGCATGATAGATCAATCGGTTTCAAATATAAAAGGCCTCGAATAAGAAAATGAGCTTAAAGGAGTGATAACCCAAACAAGGATATAGAAACTCTAAAAGAGTTTTCTGACATAATTGATTTTTCAGTTCTAGAAGAACTAATCAGGTACTTGAAAGTAATGAAATATTAATAAATTATGTCATGAATGAAAGATCTCAATGGAATGAGATGGAACCAAAATGAAGTCAACGTCGACGTGTTTTTGAATATAATATAGCGCTGTATGTGATAAGTAATAATGAGGATCATGGTTTAAAGTCTATTAAAGTTATAGATAATGAAAATATTTACAAATGAAAAGAGACAATTCTATTGAAATCAAACTCACTTCACAAAGTAGACCTTGTTTGGACTCATACAAAGTAGACCTTGTTTGGACTCATAGTCTGCACACTTGAAAGTGTGAAATTAAATGGATATATATGATTTTTCACGCGAAAAGGAAATTAGAATGGATATATATGGAGTTTGATATGTTCATCTGAAGTGAATAGGTACATGTCTACCCTTTATTTTTAAGAGACATATGTTCTTTAAAGAAATATTCATCTGAAGTGAATTCAAGAACTTTTTTGATTAAGTTCAGTAGCACATGAAATGCTCAAATTATATGAAAGATGTGTTACAATTTATTTGTATGGCTCACTTGATAGTGATGGTTATATGAAACTCCCCGAGGATTTCATTTGCATAAGACATACAATCAAAACTATTGAAGAGATGACATCATTTGTCCATTTTAAGGATATGGAAATGAATTTCTTATAATTGATTTTATGATAATCATATAAATATTATTAGAACTCCTGAAGAGATTCTAAAATTTGTTATATAAAGGTCAATATGAACAAATCTAGTTGATTATGTAATATAATGATTGTGATGTCAGTTGATGTGAGTAAAGATCACGTCCTCAAAAAAATTATGAACAATTTGAATTGGTCAGAGACAACAATATCATCCGATCATTTGAAAATCTTAGCACTACATCAGGAAATATAGAATGCTCTTTATTAAGGATTATGATTTCACATATACGAGAAACTTGTGGTTTTCTAGTTTTACACTGAGACTCTTTCTACAACTCAATATGAAGAAAATATCTCAAGAACAGCTAATTTGGAGAATAGCATGGAGATATACCATATCTTTCTACATAGTCACCGTCAAGTAAAGGTTTTGGATAACCAGCATAAAAGATTATTTGACTTTCATCGTCTCATATATAATTGTCTTTATGAGGGGGAGACACAAATGTGTTCTGCACTCTTTTTCCCTTAACCATGGTTTTATCTCATTGAGTTTTTCTGGTACGGTTTTTAACGAGGCAGATTAAGACACAAAAGATAGTTGTACTCTTTTTCCTTCACTAGAATTTTTTTTCCATTGGGTTTTTCTCTTGTAAGGTTTTAACGAGGCACATCCTTCATGGACATCCAAGGGGGAGTGTTATGAATAAATGAAAATATGATGTGGATGTCCATTGTCCCTAGACCTTCTATATTTCTCAACTACTATGACTAAATGACTTTATTTATTCCTATTGATATTTAGTCTCATGACTCTTCATATAATTGTAAGTTACAACTTTTGTATCCTATAAATAGGACCTACATTGACATGTAAAGAACACACTTGTGAAGAGAATAATACAAAGTGCTTTCATCTTCTTCTTCCTCTTAGTTGATCTCGTGCTTTTTAGTTTTAGTTTATTTTTTGAATGACAAATATATATATGAATAGATAAAAAACAACAAATTGTACAAATACACTAAAGGCCGCCTGAAGACGCCACACCAAAACACCCCTAGGGGAAACTCCACGCCTCACAAAAGATTTAGCAGAAACAGCCTGGGGGCACCACCAAAAACAAGAAAAACACCAAGAAAAAGGACAAAATCACCCAAGTTGCAATCACGCAAAAGGACACAACACACACACCAAACCCTGCAAAGAAAAAGAACGCAAGGAGAAACCCAGGAAGCCAGACCGGAAGGGTAGAGGCAAACAGACCCCCACCCAACCCCCCCACAACCCCAGGAGCACAACCACCACAACACCCTACCGCTGTCAACAAAGGACGGGCTGCACCTCCCACTCATAGAAAGAGTATGAACTAGCATGACACTTAACCAGGAACCACTTCCAAGCTAAGAGTTTCGCAGGGTCCACCACAGGTTCCTCTCGACGGCGCCACAAAAAAAAAATGAGGTCATTCCTTAACATTTGGTTTATTTCTTAACATTCGGTTTTTTTTACTCAAAATTTATTGAAGCTATTTTTGGATCGACATTTCTTCTGGGTTGAGCAATTTGAGGAGTCCATAGAACAGTATGTATGTAGCATGCCATGAGATCGGACAGTGCATGCATCTCTTGAGGTTGTATTATTTTTTTGAAGGGAACATTATTTAATCTTGTTGACCCACACAGCTACCGTCGTAAATGCAGCCTTTGGAGAAATGGAATCCATATTCTTTCACACACGAATATTCCTCTACTTGAATGATTCTACTCGAATGATATTTTATGGTATATGGAAAATGCTAGTACGATTAAGCAAGAAAAAAAAATTAAAATTGAAAATACCACATTTTAAGTTTTTGAGAAATTGACTCCACAACTTCCATTCTAATGTAACATGAGTTTTTGCTAACAAGGACAAGGGTATTTAAAGCACTTGTTAAGAATACCAAAATTAATAAGTTTTGATTGAATTCAACAAATTTTTAACTTTTAAAAAGTTAAATTTATCATTTTTCACAATTTTTTAATATAATATTTTTATTATTATACTCTTAATCAATGTCCTAAAACACTCTTTAACATTTCCCATCATATATTACTAACACTATACAACCATAAAAGTTAAAATAATTCAATATTAATGTTACAAACATGATGCATTGCGATAAACTAAGAATATACAAATTTTTATACTAAGAGGGCATACAAATTAAACAATTATGATTTAAATTATATATATTTTGATCAATGTTTTAAAATATTGTTTAATATAACTTCATCATGAGTAAAATAATTTAAATAAATGATAAAAATAAAACAAATGTCTCCTTTATATTTTTTTCTTTAAAAATCTCAAATCCTAGCAACACTCTCCGTTGAAGGTGAGTGTTCAAGTTTGGTTCCACATTGATATGATTCAAGTAAAACAGTTTCAGTTTGGGTCGGTTGAGTTTTTTAACAAACATATATGGTTTTCTTAAAACAATTTTAGTTTGGGTCCAAATCCGTTCAAGTAATCTAGTTTTTTTGCACACCCATACACTCACCTTTCTATTAAGTGAAACCAATGTGGGACAAACACTTTTATATTGAATATACTGACAATCCTAAAAAAATATGAGTTTGATTTATGAGTAAAAACATTCTTTTTCAAACTTTCAATTATTAAAAATCATTTCTCTAAAAATCGAAAGGTTAACCCGAAAAGAATACACCAAGAAAATATAGAATAAAAAAG
>Ga0228711_1012054_pt1 | contig 10746 bp, 6 predicted proteins | sample MedpolnodulmetaG_2_FD_177996 | JGI IMG/M metagenome (GOLD analysis project Ga0228711, IMG submission 177996) | Root nodule microbial communities from Medicago polymorpha collected in Santa Monica, California, United States - brown nodules | ecosystem: Host-associated > Plants > Roots > Nodule...
AGACTCGTTTCTTCAGACGCAGCACTTCAGAGGCAGTACTTCAGACGCAGCACTTCAGACGCAGTCTTCCAGATGCTTTAAGCTTCAAATAAATTCCTTTGCTCTAGAACTTGTTCAATCAGAATCTTTAAGAATAGTACTTTGATTATGGATCCTGCACACTTGAACAAATTGTTTAGCATATCCAATTGATTATTTTTAATACCTTGTTATTGTCAAAACTCAATAGGTGACTTGTGAAACACCCTTGTTCCAACAAGTTGATGTTTAATGGAAGATTGATTTTGAACAAAAGAGAGAATTAGATGACATTTAGGGATTTGAGATTCAATTTGAGGATATTGATTTTCGGTTCAGGGACCAAAGTGACCATTTTTTACTTTCACTTTAGTTCTTGTGACACGTTATACTCCTTGTCAGCATAAGTCATGTGTCACATCATCACTAGAACATCACTTAGTTTGATTGTTTCTATGACCTTGAATGTAACTCTAAAATTAATAATATAGCGAGTTTGTTACCTATATATGAAACTCTACAAAAACTCGTACATCATATGGGTTAGAGTCTAATAAATATTAATCATTAAGATAATTAACTTTCCACGCATGTTTAAGTACTAGTAAAAATAAAACACTAGGGGAACTTCTACGGTACACTCGTAAATTGAGGTGTATCGGTACTCTTGCTTCCTAAATCTATAAATTAATGATCAATTTTATGGAATAAATAGTTATTTGTCGGCATTTATATTTTATAAAATATGATTTCATAAGAGAAACACACACCATTCATTGTTTATTAGAATCATAGTAAATTTTTTAGATATTATCATATAAAATAATCAAAGTTCTCTATTACGAGCGATAAAAATTCAAAAAAATCAATTTTATTTCGTTTACGCTTTTGATGAATAAGATTTAATCATTATAATTATAAATGATAAAAAAAATATTTTTCTTCAAAATACAACTCATTTACCTATAAAATTAAAGGTTTGGTGTACCGGTACACTCAAATATGTTGGGTGTACCGTAGAATTTGCCAAACACTCTAGAAAATTGATGATGAGTTCTATCAGAACGACCTCCGTTTACAAATCCAAACACAATCAATGGATCTAAATGCATTACCCAACAAAGTACCAATAAGTGATTTCAAAGGAACTTCAAATCACAATGAACCTTAGGTTCCGCTTTCTTCTTAATCGAACCCAATTTGAACCTCAGATTAAGCGAAACCTTCAAATCAATTCCATAAACTCCATCTTTCTTCTCCTTATTGAACTCCAAAATCTGATCTGAACTCAAAGGAATAACTTGCTGACCAGTAAAAACAGTGCTAAAAAAGCTCGTATTCTTACGGTGTTGAAAGAATGTTCCTAGGGTTTGAGAAGCAAACCTAACATCTTTATAAAACGCAACTGTTTCGATATTATCGTAGTAGATCTCAACTATTCTGTTAGGGTTTCGGATCGTGATGTTGAGAGCAAGATTGTAGTTAAGTGTGTTGTTGTTTGTGAAATTGAATTGAGTAAGGGATGCATCAGTTACATTGAATTTGACAGCATTAGGGTGTATGATAAGCCAGAAGAAGAAAGCGAAGATTCCTACAAAGATGATAAGATTGCATATTTTGCATGTTAGGTAAAACAAGCATCTCAATGTGCAGCCGCATAGACATGCGTCGCATTCGCAACATTCCCTGGCTATGAATTGAATATCAGCCATGATTTTCTACGGAGAAGAGAACAATTTGATTCAAATTTCCAAGACGATGGTAGTAGTATTCTTTATATGATGCTGATGATTGAACAAAACTATATAATTTATCCATGGCATGATCATGATCTAAAGAGAGATATTTGCATGGTACAAATTTACATGCGAATAAAATATTGGGATTCGTTAATAAAAATATAAAATATTAGATCATGATAAAGAAAAAATAATGATGTTAAGAGAGAGAGAGAGGAGAGTGAATCTCATTAAGGCGTGGGGCGCTCTCTTGAAGGAAGTGGGCAGGGGTGTGCAAATTATTTGGTTAGAGAATTGCCTTTTCCGGTTCAAACAATGCTAAAAAAACACTATAAAATGACATAAATGACCCCATCGATAGTTTATTGTCCCAAGTCACTTATCATCGGTAGTTAGCTACCGTTGGCACAATCCCAACGGCAGTTAACTGTCGTTACAATCTGAAGTTTAACTTAACAACAACTGCAGTTAACTTCATAAGTTGAAAACACCCAAATCCTTTACAAATTTCATTCAATCTTCTCCAAGTCCACTTTGACGAAAATCAAGCAAATTATTTCCACAAAACCACAAGTAAGTAGTATTAATCGTTTTAATTGATAATGTTAGTTTGTAGGTTTATTTTGTTAATTTTGGTAGATTGCATGTGGTTAAGGTTTATTTTGAAATTGAAATTTTGGTAGATTGCATGTGTAGATTATGATGTTACAGATGAATGTACTTGTTGTGAATGTTGTTGGGATTATGTTTAAGTTCAATGTGGCTGTGAATGTTGTCCAATTAACACAATGAGTCCATGTTTCATACCTTGCACTCAAAGTTTTTGATAAAATGCCTAAATAAGGAGTGCATTGATTTTTTAATTTAGCTTCTTCAAAAAAAAGGAGTGCATTGATTTTTTTGGTTAGTTTATGATGTTGTAGATGAATGTAGTTGTTGTGAATGTTGTTTAGATTATGTTTAAGTTCTATGTGGTTGTGAATGGTGTTTAGATTATGTTGTGAATGTAGTCTATGATGTTGCATAAAATGCCTAATTAAGCCTAAATACATTGATTTTTTGGTTAGTTTACGATGATATAGATGATTGTAGTAGTTGTGAATTTTGTTTAGATTATGTTGTGAATGTTGTTTATGTTGTTGCCTAAATGACCTAAATGAGCATTACATTGATTCTTGCTTATTTTTCTGTAGATATGTCTAAGAACCCAAATAGAAAGCTCAGATTGGGTAAAGAGACGATGACAAGAAACCTCTGGCGGGAAAGGGAGGCTGCAAACCCTCATGTGCCTAAGAGGGCAAGAGGTTGGATACCTATTGATGGTGAAGAAAGTTCTGAGCTGAAACAGTCATAGTGAATTATCAGGATCAACTACATGATATTAGGACCGGTGGTTATGACACGCAACAGTATGAGGAAGCGGTTGAGGATCACGACATTTGACCATGTGGAGGATAATGTCGAGGCTGATAAGGATGACAATGACGATGAGACAACCCAACATCCCTTCGCGATTGAAGGGCCTCCTTTTCTTGGAGGTCCTGAGGATTTATCTGTGTTGTCCTCAAACGCTACTCATGTTGCAGTGCCGCTGTGGTACAATGCAAATATTGTAAGTGTATTTATGTGAAGTGAAAAAAGAAAATTGATTGGGCTAAGTGGGAGAGAGTGTGTGTAATCCTAAGCATGATGGGGCCTGGGAGTGCGGGATCTTCGTCTCGTTAATCTGGTCTTTCTTGATAAGTGGCGGTGGAGGTTGTAGCTTGATGAACCAGACATTTGAAGAGATATTCTCAAGGCTAGATACATGACTTTAACCCCATCTCCTCATATTGGGAGAAATCCAGGGATCTTCGGTAGGTGGACTTTACAGTGGAGGTGATTACTTTTTTTCTTTTCTTCTGGGGGGTGGAATTGGTAGCTAAGCTTCTCCAGTTGCTACGCCTACATCAGGTATGGTTACAGGAGAGACCGAATGTTTGATGGTGGAAACACGAGTGGAGGGAAAGACTTCTTTGCTAAGTCTTCTTATACGGCTCTTGTTTAAAGAGTGGTTGAGGAGGATGTCATTTCTACTTAGCTTGTTGGGGGCATTGTCTTTGGCTTGGAAATTGTGGGCTCCATCAAAGGTGGTGGTTTTGTTTTCGTGGAAGCTTCTTCATAATAGGATTTCTACTAGAAACAACCTTCTTAGGCGCAAAGTGATTTTTCATAAGGATTTAGGGTGTAGTATTTGTGTTGGTTGTAGGAATTCGGTCTCATTTATTTTTGTTATATATCTTGGGGCTAGAGAGTGGTGAAAAAGGGAGGTTAGGTTTGAGTCTTATTTGGCATGTTGCTAAGTGGACTTTGTGGAGCTCTCGCACTGATCTTTTTCTTTGTTTGGGGTCCTGTTTCTGTTGAGTCTTTGGGGGATATGACCAATCTTTCATCGTGGAAGTGGTTCCTAGGTAAGAACCCTGCTAACCTCTGCTCTTCTTTTGAGTGGGAGGCCAATCTCGTCATGTCCTAGTTTTGTTAGTCTTCGATGGTGTCGGTGTTAAGGGTCCCGATGGATTTTGTGTGGCTGGGCTCCTGGTTCTCAGTCGCCCCTTTGGGTGTTGTTCTTCGCTCCAGTCTTCTATTGCAGGGTTATTCCTGTTTGGAAAGGTGTCTGAGAACTTTGTGGTGCTATCAAGTTTTGGTGTTGTGTTTTCTGGTGGTGACGGTAGCTAGTTATCAGGTGTTTTTCTCCGTTTAGTTTTCCTTTTTGTTTTCTCTTTATTGTTCGTTTTCTATTCTTTTGTGGGGGGTACTTAGGTATACCTTATACCCTGTCCAAGGGCATTCTTGTTTGAAGAGATTAACTTTTGTTTTTTATTTTTTGGTTTTTTTATAAAAATTAATTCAAAAATAATTAATTAATTAAGTTGGACACACCACATCAACATTTAACGGCATCACAGTAGCACCATATAACTAGTTGAATGGAAACGAGAAACGGTGCAAATGTTGTATGAAAACATAAAAGACTAATATAATACAAAGAATCGCACGATGCATTTGGCCAAAATTCTATTAATAATTAGGTAGGTCTAGTCTAACTAACTAGTGTTCTTCAAGAAGATTTTTTTGAAGGCAAAGGCGTGGAGTGTAAAATTGACGTGGCCAAACTTAATAATTCCATTTTTGAAGATAGAAGTTTGGAGATGGAGGAAGTGCAAGAGACATTTTCCTTCTTCGAAGTCTCTTGCGAGTTTGCCAGATAAAGATTGAGACAAGCAGCAAAGTCAACATCTCTTTAATCAAGTAAGTTCCTCTAACTAGTTAGATTTGGTGGTTTTACTAATTAACGAGGAGAATTTGGATGTTGCTTCATGATAATGTTAATGATTTGGTATAGGATGTTTGGTGATGAGGTTGGGATTTTGGTTATTCTTTTATTGCTTCTATTGGAAGGGGCGGAGGCACATTGAGTTGAGGGGATGCACTTGCATACCCTAAGATTTAAAAATTTGCACTTACCCTCTCATAAAAAGTTAACTATGAACCTCGTTTTGCACCAAATGCTGAACTCTCTCATTTGTAACTGATTCGGTGATTCCTCTTTCCTTTCCTCATTTGTGGCTTCTCTTTCGATCTCACCCTTGACATTCTTAAAAGATGTGCAGTTCAATTTTAGTTAGAAGTAAGTCAGTCAATCTTGCATTTGGCGAACACACGTCCCCGTTAAACGATCATTTTCTGCTATGAAGACTAGATTGCGTAATCAAATAGGGGATGATTGGTGTAACGCTCCGGATTTTAATCCAAGACATTACTTAAAAATATTTATTCTTCAGAAAATATGAGACTAATTTTTAATTTAATAAACTATTAAAAAGAAATAAAAATGAAATATATCTAAAAATAACTATTAAAAAGAAACTAACAGAAAATTGTTCTTTAAAATTGATTATCTACAAATGGAAGAAATCTACATCCGAATTTTGTTCATGAGTTAACGCTAAAAATATAATACATACTAAAATTACTTTTTCAATAAAAACCCATTTTCTTTCCCTGCGTGCAGTCAATGAACTTCGTCACCCATATAACTTCAATTCATCATTGATACCTAAAATGTTGGTTGTAAGGTGAGTATTCCTAAACCACAAAAATACAATCATATAGACATAAAGACACAAAATAAGAAGAACAGTAAAACACTCACCACATAAAAGTCAAAAGCTCAATCCAAATAACAGAAACTAAAATATGAACTTTATGCAAATGATGCATGAGATGCAACTAGACCATGATCCGGATATCGCTCCAATTGGCATAGTAATATAATCGCCCCATTTGGCACCTAAAGACAAATCGCCCCAATTGGCACACTGATAAATCGCCCTAATTGACACAGTGGTAATCGACCCAATTGGCACAGTGATAATCGCCCCATTTGGGGCCTATGACACAACTATATGCCATGCTATGCATGATGTATAATCTTTTAAAATCATTATCACTTTCACAACTTCAATCAAAATTTAAACTTTCTTTCAAAAGCTTCATCAAATCATCTTTTCTTTAACACAAAGAACTCAAACACGATGTCATGCTATGCCACAAAAGATGATACTATTCCATCACATGAAATGCAATAAAAACATATATTCCATTCTTTTATTTATATTCAAGTTTTCTCCTCTTATTAGGAGAAGGGTTCTAGGTTCAACTTAACTTATGATTTTATGAATATATAATTGTACGGAATACCGCCCTTACCTCAAGCGCGATATATTTTCTAAGCCACGACTCTTCCTGAGGCACAACTCCACGCCTCAAACTTGCAGCTACGATGCATAGATGATTTCTCTTTCTCTGAGCACTATCTTAACGATCAGACAGTTGCAAACGAAGGACCACATGCTCAGAACATGCTGTTCGAAAATTAGCTTAATCGAATGGTGAACGAAGGTATAGTCGCAATTACAAAAATTATTTGACAAGATGAGAGCATATGAATTGATCGATGGACTTGGAAGATATTTGTATACAACATGTGAATCAATGGGATGTTGGAGATGTATGCTCAAAGACTATGGGAAATAATAAGAGAACATTGTGCTAGGAGTTGGTTTACGTGAGGTCATATGGATGGGAGGGGGTTTGTTTTCTTGATTTGGATGATTGTACTGATGTAAGAAAGTGATTTTAAAGTGTATCGGACCAAAATAATGAACTCAAGAAATTAGAATACCTATGCTCATAATACACTAATTGTTCAACATGTGAGAGAAAGGAAATGCATGGTACTGGCTCCTGTTTGAGCAATGAAATTGGGAATATATATTAATAGTAGAGAAAGATGAGTTGGTCGTGTAGTCAAAGGAAGAGAATTGTAAATCAAATTTAAGGCAAAGACTCTCCCATGATTTCTACTAATGTTGATTGCATAACCAAAAAAACGGTTCCCTTATTATATGTAAATGCATTGGATGCTTAAAGGTTGTTATTATTTCTCAGCCACTACCGAGCAATTAGGAGGATTGACGAGGTAAATTGCATCGTGTATTTGGCTATCTAATTAGGCAAAAAAAGAACGTGTAGCATTAATATGACTATGTCAAAATTAAAAACCAATTGCTAATTTAATAATTAACTTAAAAATAAATTACAAATAAAAACACATTATTAAATGAGTAGAATAAAAAACAAATATTGTAGGGATGATTAACTTATTTTTGTCACACCAAATTAAATACTAAAAATAAAATAGATGGAAAACAAAATTCATATTAATTAATCAAAGCATGAAATGTCTAAGATTTTCTTAAATTCTTCACACATAACAATAAATTGTTGAAAACTAAATGACAATTTGAGAATATAATTTTGAACGACATGTATAAAATATTGGGATGTTACAATTGGACAAATGATTGTCTCATAATTTATATTGAAAAAAAAAAACGTTTAACAATTGATAATGAGTTAGATATTCAACAATATCAAAACAAGAAATGTCATAGAGAACAATTGTAGAGTATACATGTAATTTTGAGTACAAATAAATTAAGTACAACATAATTTTTTAATAAATTAATTATAAATTAAAGTTAAGAGGTTCCCTCACGTTGTGGGATTGTAATTCTTTCAAAATAGACAATATAATATTATTTTGAGAAGACAATGTAATTGTGGCTAATGCTTATCCTCCTTTTGATAGTAAAGGGTAGATTGCATTACGGAGGAAGTTAAAAGTTGAAGTGTTGCGTGTGTGGAGACTATTGTGCAAGATCTGATGCAGAACGTAAAGAAGAAGGGTGAAGATAATAATTGTTTTAGTGATTTTATGAGTGAATTTGAGCTGATTGACCATTGGTATCGTTAAACTTCAAATAAAAAAAATACTTTAAAAATACATTATTTTAGACCTCTATGATTGTTGAGCCAGCACTCTACCTTTGTCGCCATAATGTAATATAAACTATTGTGTTCTTCATCCGGAAATAATAACACTAGCAATTGCAAGTGACGAGTTCTGAGTTTCAACATTGAATTGAATCTTGCCCAACAAAAGAATGTAATTGTAATTTGTAACATTGTATTTTTGTTTTGGTTGAAATTGAATCTGTTATCGTTTGTGGAAAGTTGCAAACGATGAATTTTGCTTACCCACATTCCTGATTAAAAAATACATGTAACAACTCCCATATCCCAAACCTAATTTACCATTTCTTTTTTCAACCAAACCAAACCAGCTCTCGCTTTTACATACTTAAAACATATATTCGAGAAGAATAAAGTTGACTTTGGCATCTGTTTGGCTTCCTCCTTGGCAGTGGAAGTGTCAAATGCACGTCTCAACAAGCCATGGCCTTGAAAAGAGAAGCTGAAATTCTGCTCTCACAATGACGCAGTTTTCTACCACGATTTCACTAAAGTGACACCATACCAAACACATGCTTGGTTTTCCACTATGAAACACGGACAAAGACGCAAACACAACACACCGACAAAGATAATAATTTAAGAAAACATCATAACTCAGTGTAATCAGGTTGGTGTCAGACACCTATGCGTGTCTGACATGGAACACACCTAATCTGATAAGTGTCCTTGCTGCGAATGTTTTCTATCAACATTATTTCTATATAACAAAAACACCCCTGGTTATGGGATGTATAATCCCTCCCCAGAACCAGTTGAAAATCCTCTTCAGCTGATATTGAATTTATAGTAACATTCACAATTCTCAATCAATGACAGCTTCAAAGTAAAAATTTAACCATCTAACATGAAATTATAGAATGAATAAACTCTAATATAAGAGAAATACCAACAGATCAACAGCAATAATACTACCATTAAAATTCAAAATATAAACTTCATAACATAAAAACTCTCAAAGTCCAATAAAAAACTAACAAATATAAAATCACTTAAAAAATAAGCAATAAAATTGGGGATTTCAAAATCTGAAGAACAGATCTAATGCCACAATCTCCATTTGTAATCCCAATCACATTCAGTAGCTTCAAAACCATGCCCCAAAGAAGAAGAACCATTATGTGATTTCAAAGGCACCTTCAAATCACAACGAACCTTAGGTTTCGCATGACCAATCTTAAACCAACCAAATTTAAACCTCATTTCAATCAACATCTTAAAATCAATTCCATAAACCCCATCAATCTTCTCCTTATTAAACTCATTATTCTGATCTTCATTCAAAACAACAACTTGTTTATCTTTGAAAACAGGATTCAAAAAACTTGTATTCTTATGATGCTGAAAGAATCTCCCTAGGGTTTGATTCGAAAACTGAAAATCCTTATAAAACGCCATCGTTTCAATGCTATCGTAGTAAATCCCAACTCTTCGATTAGGGTTACGAACCGTTACGTTAAGAGCGAGATCGTAGTGAAGTGTGTTGTTATCGGTGAAATTGAATTGCGTTAGGGTTGCATCGTTGACGGTGAATTTGATGACGTTAGGTCGAACAATGAGCCAGAAGATGAACCCGAGGATCACGATGATGACGATGATTGTGGTGATGATTTTGCAGATTAAGCCTAAGATGCAGTTGAAAATGCAGCCGCAACAGCCACGAACGCAGCCGCAGAGACAGCTGCAGATACCGCAACCGTCGTCGTTGCGGTGTCGACGAGGCTTCGGTTGCGGTGGTGGAGGGATCGATGGGCCGTAATAAGCGCCGTTGAGTTGATTTCCGGCCATGAGAAGTGAAAATTGAAAAAGTGATTATTCGAATTTTGAAAACTTTGGAAGTGATTATTTGTGTGGTTGTGAAGGGAAGATTGGGAAATTTATATTAAAAAATAGGGTTAGTTGAAGTGAGGGTATAATGGGAATTTCGGTGTACTTGGGTAAGTTGCAACGTTAGTGTGGTAACTAGATACGGTAACGTGTGAATGTGAAGCATTGGAAGGGAATAGAATAAGCGCGTTATGAGATAAGAATTTTCAACAGAATCCAACTTTTTTCTATTAAGGAAAGAAAAATTGGGTTTGTTGTTATGAACAGATTTCAATTATATTTTTTTGGGTGAAATTTTAGGAGTTTTTTTGTTTTATTGAGAAAAGTTTAGTAACTTTTTAACCTTTATTTGTTTTTTTTAAAGAAAGCAACAAGAAGAAATTTTCATTAAATATGTCTATATTTGTTTTTTCTTTTGATATAAGTCATGCTATATTTTATCAAAGAGAAAAAGAAAGAAAGAAGTCATGCCTATATTTGTTATGAAATTAATTAATTTAGATTCCATGCCTTATTGACCTTTGGCTTGGACCAATCTTTGTTGATGATAAAGTTTTCTTTTTTAATCTATTGATGATCAATTAGAAAGCGATAAATCTTTGAATTCTTAAAGTCAGCCTTAGTTTTCTCTCTAAACTCTGCCTTTCATTATCTTCTTAGACCGGATGGATTTTGGATCTTTTTTTTTTTTTATCAAGAATCGTCCTCTTCATCTTCTTTTTTTTTTTTCTTTTTTTTTGTTTTT
>Ga0228711_1012055_pt1 | contig 10742 bp, 8 predicted proteins | sample MedpolnodulmetaG_2_FD_177996 | JGI IMG/M metagenome (GOLD analysis project Ga0228711, IMG submission 177996) | Root nodule microbial communities from Medicago polymorpha collected in Santa Monica, California, United States - brown nodules | ecosystem: Host-associated > Plants > Roots > Nodule...
TCTTGGAGTTGTCCTTGAGCATTGAGAAGTCTCTTTCTTGTGTGATTGAGCAACTTGTAATTTGACATTACATTTTAGTGGAACTCTCCTTGGAAGTGCAAGGGGGACAGGACTACTTCCGGTTTGTAGAAGGAACCTGTATAATTTCTTGTGTTCTTTCTTTCTCTGTTCTCTTACTTATTATCCGCTGCACTAAGACTCTGAACTCACTCAGACTCTGAACCTGAGAACAGTTCTTCAGAACGTAAGGAAGAAGTTTTTGAAAACACAATTCAACCCCCCCCAATTAGGTCTTTCCCTCCGATAGCTAACTGCACCTGCTGATCGCACGATGATTCTTACGTGCGGGGTCTTGCTAATTTAAAGGTAATTGAGACATAAACTTAAATTGGCTTTCTAGCGTTTCCCAAGGCAATGAAGGCCAAAGTTCCCTTAGGTCTGCCCATCTATGAGTCTTAGAACACTCACAGTACACTCTCTCTAAGCTTACTTAGTAGTTCTACAAACGGGCAGCCCTAACCTACGTCTACCTTACTAAGGGTTTCAACAGAATGGTTTTACTAGGTTATAGCTTTAAGTTAGACAGCCAGGTGCTTGTTTCCCTAATTACTAACCAGTTAATTCCTAGCTTCGGTAATGCACCACATGACTCAATAGGTTCTAGCCACTGGGTACCTACGTCTAGGGTCAACAATTCCTATGATATCTTTGGCTAATTAATAATTACTTACTTTCTAGACAGACAGTTAACGGTAAAAGGATATAAATATCAAGATATAAGCATCCAGTTAGTGAAAACAATATTAGGTCATGTCACAACCTAAGTACCTAATCTTGGGTTGCACCTCTCACGGAAATAAAGACTATAATCTAATAAAACTCTATAGTGAACAAAAGCATAAATAAAATAAATAAACGACAAATTAAGTTAAATTAAATAAATATCCAACAAAAATATACAGAGGTTCATGTTAGAACTCTAACCTAAAAAGATTTAGTTACACATGGTAACAAAAAACAAATTACTAAAGATAAAAACATACCTTAGAAAATCAAGGAGAAGATAGAAACTCTCCCGAAGCTCCAAAGTTGCCTTCCTCTTGAACTACTCCAATTCTGAACAAGAAACTCTGAATTAGGAAGGCTGGTATTTATAGTGAAAGTTTCTACCTGGGTTTGGGCTGAAAGTGCGGGCTTTACCCATTTCAAAAGCAAGAAAAGACAATTGCGCCCCGACTTTTAGCATGCACTGGGCGCATAGTGCAATTTTTTGCATGCCCTAGGCGTATGAGAAATTCCCTAGGTGCATGGAATGTGAATTTTCATGCCCTAGGCACATTCTGTCTCTTTTCCGGGCCCAATCTCTGATTTTCTGTCGTTTTTAGGTCTTCGTCTTCAAATAACCTGCCTCGGTACTTTGGGAACAGAATTCCTCCCACTTGTAAGTCTTCTAAGGCCTCTTGAATCTTTATTATTGTCTCTTGAATCTTCACAATTCTTTGGTTGTTCTTGATTTTTCGATTTGCATGATTTCTTCGTGAATTACTTCAAAACTCCCCTCTAATTGCTATGTTTTGGGAAAACTAGAATTACAGACTCGAATATAGAAAATATTACAAAAGTTACGAAATCATAGGCAATCGTTCTAATACTCCTCCTTTTTGCTACTATTTCCTACTAAAATAAACTGAAAAAACATGCTAAGAGTAACGTAAGATAACCTGTCATCAAAAACCTGTTGTGAATTTCACAATAATTACGCAATTGCCACCGTGCTAACTTTCACTTCAGGTATTTGCTTGGCTGAAGTCAAAACCCTGATGTTAAATGTATATTTTCTTGTAGTGTGTCAAGTCTTTTCATTGCCAGATTCAGAGGTAGCAGAAGCTTCAGTTACGCGGAAGGGGTTGGAATTTGCAAAAGACATGTTTTTTCCGAATCTTATAGTGGAATCAGGCTTCTAATGTGGTTCAGGCGCTGAACACTCATCAACAACATCCCAACTATGTTGGATCTATTATTGGAGATTGCATTAATTTTAATGCCTTTTTTTCGTAATTTAAGATTCTTGCATGTTAGACGTGAGGCTAACCAAGATGCCCATTATCTATCTCAATACTCTCTTCATAATCTCGACTATATATGGATCATAGTCTTGGCTTTTGATTTATTGCCGAACTTTTGTTAATGAAATTTTATTTATGGTAAAAAAAAAATTAAATTGTGGTTTTTACCCGAGAAACATAAATTATTTTTTAATTTCTCTAAAAATTAAAGAGTAAATTGAACTTTCCTTTTTTGAGAGATGCTTAAATTACCCTATCCTCCTCTTTTATGTCAAAATATACATTTCCGTCCCCACTTTTGCAAAACATATTAGGAAAGTTACACTCTCATCCCTTGAAATAGACTTGAATTACACCCCCTCCTCTCTAATGTTAAAATCTATATATCCCTCCCTTAATATTTGTAATCGTATAACAACAAATATCTAGCGCACACACACAAGACGGTAAAAAAGGACGCGGATCCATTTTATTATATCAAAATACGAATATACTTTTCTCTATTTTTGATATACAATTTCATTAACATATATTTTTTTTTGAAAACTAATTAACATATAGTTTAAAAAGTTGTTTTTATAAAAGATGATACAATACAAAATAAATTAATTTTTACAATCAATGAAATATGGGTAATCAAAAATGTATTTTGATATACAATATAATTAACAAATAGTTTAAAAAATTCTTACAAAATATGATACAATACAAAATAAATTAATTTTTAATTGTTACAATCAATGAAATATGGGTAATCAAATATGTATTTGATATTCTAAATCATTGAGTTAATAATAGAAGAATCAATTTTTTTTTTTATCATTGACATTGAAATTAAAAAGAAAAAAATTCTTTTTATATTAAATGGTGGTTCAAATTTTTTAAAAACCATAAATATATATATATATATATATATATAGATTAAAATATAATACATAAATAATTCTTATGGAAGGGGATTGCAATTCAAGCACTTCTTAAGGGAAGGTAGTATAATTTTTGTACGTTATTAATTACTTTTAAGGGAGGGGAGCATATACTATAACATAAGAGATGAGGAGAGTGTAATTCAAGCATATACTCTCCTCTTCCAATGTCGTCTATTTCTTTTACATGCTCCTTTTTTTTTTTCTTTTTTTTCCCAAAGCACTTCCCCTCCAAACTCGCAAACAAGGGAGGGGAGAGGAGTTTAATTTACTATATTTTTTATAAGATATTGTCAACAAAAAAAAAGATTTTTTATACGATAAATTATAAAGTATAATATAATGTATTGATTTTAAGAAGAAAAGGAGTACAAAAATAGTAAAATTATCACATAAGCCCTCCATGTCTTTCTTTGATGGTGTTTTTACCTCCCAAACAAGATAAGAGCTTTCTCTCCCTCCCCCTCTCCTTCAAAGTTGCAAACAAAGCCTAAAATGATCTTAAAAATAAAGCAAATGGATGCAATAACATATTCACTTTTAAGCGAAACAATAATATAAGAAAACTTCACTTTTAATTGAAATAAAAAAAAAGTGAGAAAGAAAGGAAGATCAAACTCATAAATCATAATGCTCAGTATTTGATGATTAACTATACCAAAACTCATACGAATCAAAAAACTATATCAAAACATATAATAAATTATTCCATTATTTTTATTATTCCAACTATATAAATTTCAAGAAGATATATTTGACGAGAAAATTACACAGTAAGAGTATTATTTTCATGACCAAGTTGCCTATGTTCATAAATTGTAGCAACTTTTGGATTCCATGGAAAACAATCTAACGAGGTCCCCTTAATCCTACATGGTCCAGACCAATTTATAAACCAAGTACAGTCTCGACATAATTTGGCATCTCGTTTTTGTACATAAATATCAAAGTATTGAAAATCATTATTCCATGTAAATCGACAAAACCATAAGGTTACACTAACAATGGGATGAGGCTTCAAACTGAAAGTGTAAATTTCTTGAAAATTTATTCTTCGAAATCCGGCATCATGATGTTTGTCTTTACAATGAACACCGAGTACAATATTGCTCATGTTGTTGATAATGTGTTCATATACGGTGGGAAGGTAAGAATTAGCTTTACCGAACTGCAAAGCAACGAGAATAGTCAGTAACATTGAAATTAAGAATACAATTTTTGAGACTGAACCCATCATATTTGCATAGTAGAGTAATGGAACATATGATCTGCTTCTTGTTATATATCGTTGAAGCTCATGAAGGTGACTTTTTTGTATGTTTTGAAAATTACATATATTAATTGATCTTTAGACCAAAAAGGTGGTATAATAATCCAAATTAACTTTTTGACCTTTTTTTTTTTAAATCATTTGACCAAATAGGTGGTGCAATAAACGTAAAAAGAATATATTGTATAATATAGACAACATACATCATCAATTGAATGAACCTAAAAGTCAAAATTTGCTTATATTTAAAAACAGAGGGAGTATAATATTATAATGAAACCCACTTGGGGTTGGCCTAGTGGTTGGCTTGGGATCTTAGAGTTTACTCCTCCAAAGGTCTCAAGTTTGATTCCCTCTGGTGCCAATTTCGATGGGCTAAGTCCATATAGAGCTTGCTTTGGCGTTAAACGGGGCCCCGCAAGTGGGCGGTGGGATTGGTCCCCTCGGATTAGTCGATCCTTGGATCGGATACCGGGTATATATATATATATATATATATATATATCCTTGGATCGGATACCGGGTATATATATATATATATATATATATATATATAATATTGAATATTTTTTATAGGCGTTAAATTAACTCATTTCATTCATAATATCAAACTACAATATTACATATGATCATAACAATGATGTCATTTTGACACAAATAAAACGACATTCATTCATTGATTCAAATTAAGAGTACATAAGATACAATAACATGTTCAACATCGTTAAGAACGTAAATGGTGAATCTGCGAACAAACTCATACCATCCAAGTTAATAGCATACAACGACAAAAATGCCTATAAATAATTTGATAAATTTTAAGTCACCAAAATACACATGCTTCCGGATCTGCAACGACGACGCACAAATCATTGATTAAATCTGTAATTGACTGAAGTTGATCTTTCAATAAGAACCAAATAAACACCGCAACAAGACGTGAAATCAAATGCCACACTGAACGACGAACAACACAACGCTGCACTCAAACGACGAAATCACAAAAAACACAAAATGAAAAACTTGATATGTGTGAAAACTACTTATTTAAATTGAAAGAAAGGGGAAAAAGATGCATATGAGTGATTCTAGGTCAAAAAATGACCTAAAACCACCCCTCCTCGATGAATGAAGGAGAGAGAAAACTTAGAGAGAAGGTGAAGTTTCTTTCACTAAAGATCCACATCTTTTGCTTGTCGCCTAATAAAACTTATCTTAAAGTTTGGTAATCTAGAAAGTGAAGCTTTATAATAGTTTAAAATAGTTCCTAATTCATAATTGCTATCAATTTTGTTAGAGATGTCGTCAACCACTTGCTTGTAGTCAAGTTCTATGGAAACCATCGTTAAACCTCGATTTCCAAGCCAAATTATTGCCTCTATTAGACCGCACACTTCCACTTCATGTGGTTGTGGACTTCCTTGAAACCAAGTTGTTTTAGCTGATATATACTCGTCGTTTTCTCCCCTCAAATGACGTCGTAGCACCTTTGATCCTTGAAAATTGAGACGTCTAAATTCCATCTAATCCCACCAAAGGCTGGTTTTCTTCATCGAATGGTGTTGTTGCTGCTATGTCATTCTATTCATGTGCCACTGATCAAACTTTATTCATTCTCCATTTGTTGTTGCTTTGCGCGTACATGTTGCCATAGATATAAAGATTCACGCGCCAACCCAATTGATATTGCAGGTCGTGTTTCCACATCATCCCATAGTTTATCATTTCTACGCTTTCAAATACACCATATGGTCATAGCAAACATATGTAAGCTATCATGCTATAGCAATTCTAGCAGTAGGAAGAAGAGATCAACAAAACCATAAGCTATTTTCAATTTATCCTTAATAAAATTCCACAGCCCCGCTTTGACCTATACTTCCTCCACTTTATTGCAACCAAAGAAAAAATGCCATTCATTTTCATAAGATCCCTCACAATGAACACATATCCGTACATTAAACTCATCTAGTGCGAAGTATTTCCCTTGTAGGAAGGCAGCCCCTTGCCGCACGCCACAGGAAAACTTATATTTTTTTAGGGATTTTGATGTTCCATATTTTGATCCAGTTATCGGGAACTCGTAAATTACTATTATCCAATAAAATTTCCATGATGTAGTGATATGTTGTCTTTACATTATACTCCCCGTGTGTTGTAAATTTCCAGGAACACTAATCTTCACCCATATCCTTGAATATGGGCATATACAATATTTGGTTTTCCACATGTTGGTCATAATAAAGATTAACCAAATCTCTCTTCCAATTTCTGATATCATTATCAACTGATTCCCTAACTTTGATGCTGTATGCATTTAGTTGCAAGGTTGCCCAGATCATTCCACCTTCTAATGTTTTTACCATGACTTAATCTCCATCTAATGCTTCCCTTGGCAACCACCAGTGAAGTATGGATACTATGCCATATAAATCTTGTGTTATATATGCCCCAGTTTTGGAGGGCTCTGACTTATGTCTGCATCAGCATTCTTGTGAACCCATGTTCTCATTTGCATTAGTAGTAAGTTCCAAACTGACACCATTATACCTCAAATCCTCCGTATTAACCAGACTTTTACGCTTATGCTTATTTTCCTTAGGATCAACCGCATAATTAGACCCTAGTTTCTGTCATTGTAGAATTCCATGCCTAGTTAACTTGCAACTGTTGCAACATTGGGGATATTTTCAAAAAAAAGCTTCAACATTGAAATCATATCCCTCTCTCTCTCTCAACAAGTACATAATTATACATCTTTTGAGAGAGATCTATATCCATCAAGATTCTAGCATAATGGCCAAACCTTTTGTTCTTAGTATTTTCATCAATAGCCAAAGGGGTTCCTATGCCTCCAATAAGGTTTTTTTTTTTATCTCAAATAATGTTGAGGGAGATTAAGGAACATAATCGAAACCTGAGCATGAGATAACTTTTGGTTGTTGTGATTGAAATCTTTTGTCCAGCTAGAGAATCTTAACACTCCAGGTTTTAGATTGACACCCTAAAAAGTTGATGTTTATCCCTTTCAAAATAGTGAATTGAAACTCCTTTTAGAGAAATTAAAGACCATCTATAAGATTCTCAAACGTCCGATGTGGAAAAACCTATCCCTTTATATATGCTTGACAAAGCACATGTGCATATCAGTCTGTTCTTTTTTTTTTTGTTTGAAAGATTCAGTTTGTTCTTTTTGATTGAAGTTCTTTTTACTAGATATATATGCTTGAACACTCTTGTGGTGAGGATTTGCTGCATTGGTACTGGATTTGTTGGGAGTCCAAGAATGGCAGTCGTTGCATTAAAATGTCCATCCATTGAAGTAGTAGTCGTCAATATCTCGAAATCATGCATTGCAGCGTGGAACAATGACCAACTAATTCCTATCTATGAGCCAAGTCTTATGATGTAGTAAAGCAATGTCACGGTAAAAACCTTTTCTTTAGCATTGATGCTGAAAAGCATTTCTACGAAGTGTTAGCCTATATCTTCGACAGGCTCATTTAATGTGGTCAACATTTAGTTGACTTTTAACTTTGCAGGAATCGAAGGATTTCTCATTTTAATTTGAGGATTTCGACAAAATAGGAAGCCTAACGCGCATGGTCAAGAGTTCGACAGAGCAAGGCTAAAAGCGTAATTGCGTCGAAGTCAAGGAGTCAAGGCGGGAAAGATACGATTTCAAGCTCAAAGGCGGTTTCCTTAGTGAAAACGTGGGACAAGCGGTTGTCCAAGATGGAGGAGGTGCTGATCATGGAATTGGTCTTTTGCCAGTTATTTTCTTTATGTATAAATAAGAGTTTCCTAGTCGGAAAATGGGTTGTAAGTCATTTATAGAAATTCTACAACACTCAAACTATCGGCGTCTAGGAAAACGAGTTATATAGAATGTATGTAAACTGATTTGTAGACCAATTTACTTTTAATGCAATGCATTTTACATTTCCTTTAAGTTTATGCGTTTAAACTTTTACCCTTTACTTTAATTTTGTCTTGCTTTTACTTGCAATCTCAAACTTGTCGAGAGACAGTGCCTTTTTACTCTAAAACATGTCTTTCTCTCTAAGTAACCCGAGTGCATTACATGTCCTGAGATTTCTAGTTCGGTCTCGCTTGTAATAATCAGAACTAGCCCGTAGTTTGCCGAAAACACTGGTAAACAAATTGGCATGTCTGGTGGGACCCTGTTTGTGTAATTGATTTTCAAATTTTTTTTCATAAAAACTGTTTTTCAAAACTCATCTCCTTGAGAGATCCGTTTTAAGAATTTTGTTACTATTTACGGGTAACTTTATTGCTAAAAACACCAAGTTGTTTGTGTATACATTTGAGAAGTGGTAAATCTATGGCTCGTGCCAGTTTATCCTCTTCACAGTCGTCTTCACAAGCACAATCTTTACAAGCGTTTCGACGTCCTCTCCAATGACCCAACCAGAAATGGGAACCTTTGTGCCCCCATTTACTGCTGGTGTTCCCTCGACTACCAGTATCCCAAATTCTCCTTTAGTCAGGCCTAGGCTTGATGGTCGAAACACAAATGTCCAGAACCTTCCTAGGGAAATCCGTATGTTATGCCAACTTCGATGATGGAAAATGTGCATAATAGTACGTCCGCGTTTGCAGACCAAGAAAATTCGTTCACAATTCACAACGCACATAGTCCCTCAAGTTCTAGCACTTTTGGTCGAAATACTCTACCAGTCTTAACAACTGATTCGATGAATTTGTTAAGACAACAAATGGATGAGAGTATTCACGAAATGGTTAATTTGTTGACACAACAAATTGGTACTGTGTTTAACCCTTTGATACGAGACACAAACCGGAGTTACCAAGCCCTAACCACACAAATGGGAAGGATAGCAGATTTCTTTGCTCCTCCACAACCTGTCTATCAACCGGTTCCACAAGTCTAAAACCAACAACCGTTGCGGTTGATCGAACTAATGGTTCAGAGGCCACAACCTATGCCTCAACCTCAACCGATGTTAGCCTGTATTTTCGACAGGATACAATAAATACAGTCATTCAAGTTCGACTCAAGTTTTGGAGAAGTCTGATCAAGTTCGACATAGAAGTTGAGCCAGATTCAAGAACTCAAGGAGAATTTAACGTTAGATAAAGAAGCTTCGACATGCAATCAGAACAATTGAAGAGAAGTTGGTGTCAGACATGCGAGCCAAAAGCAGTTACTGTTGAAGAGATAGTATTTGAAATTCAAATAATGTCTAGGGTAGTTTCTAGCGGTTAATGTATCCGTCGACACGGCGACTAAAACTTGCGGTCTAAGAGTTGGCAAATCTGCTAATTTGACATATTGGGATATGGATATGTTGAAAAGACTTTTTTTTTTAGAGAATGATAAATTAATGTTTATGATTAATATATTTTTAATTTTAAGAATATTATAACAACATAGATTAAATTTGAAGAATTTATTTAAAACGTCCAAATTCCACCAAAACCCTCCTCCAATAAAAATTTTGAGTTCCTCCATATGAGGAAAATTTTGTATAATGAAGAAAAATGAACCCCTAAATCTTTCTCATTCCAATGTCCTCTATTTCTTTCACTTGTTCGTTCTTTCTTTTTTTCCAAAGTCTTCCCCTCCTTTCCCCTACAAACTCGCAAACAAAGCCCTAAAGGAGAGGAAAAGAGTGTAATTTACTCTATTTTTTTTATTATAAGAAATTGTCAACAAAAAAAGATTTTTTTACACGATTTGGCAATTTGTTTTGATAAGATAACTTATAAAGTATAACACAATTTATTGATTTTAAAAAGAAAAAGAGTAAAATAGTAAGATTATCACATAAACCCTCCATGCATTTCTTTGCTGGGATTTATAACTCACAAATAATATAAGGGCTTTATCCTCCCCCCCTCTCTCCTCCAAAGTCGCAAACAAATCCTAAAATGGTCTTACAAACAGAAGAAAAAACAAAGCAACGGGAAGCAAAATCATATTCACTTTTATTTGAAACGATAGCAGAAATATTCACTTATAAATGAAATAAAAAAAATGAGAAAGAAAGGAAGATCAAACTCATTAATCATAATGTTCAATATTTGATGATTAACTATGCCAAATCTCATACAAATCAAAAGAAACTATAACAAAACTTATAATTATTCCATTATTTTTGTTATTCCAACTATATAATTTCAAGGAAATATATTTTATGATAAAATTACACAGTAAGTTGCCTATGTTCATAAACGATAGCAACTTTTGGATTCCATGGAAAACAATCTAAAGAGGTCCCCCTAATTCTACATGGTCCAGACGAATTTATAAACCAAGTACATTCTTTTTCACAAATTTTGGCATCTCGTTTTTGTACATAAATATTAAAGTATTGAAAATCATTATTCCATGTAAATCGACAAAACCATAAGGTTACACTAACAATGGGATGAGGCTTCAAACTGAAAGTGTAAATTTCTTGAAAATTTATTCTTCGAAATCCGGCATCATGA
>Ga0228711_1012056_pt1 | contig 10741 bp, 2 predicted proteins | sample MedpolnodulmetaG_2_FD_177996 | JGI IMG/M metagenome (GOLD analysis project Ga0228711, IMG submission 177996) | Root nodule microbial communities from Medicago polymorpha collected in Santa Monica, California, United States - brown nodules | ecosystem: Host-associated > Plants > Roots > Nodule...
TGGAAAACAAAAAAAAAAAAAGGTTTTGGATTGTGAAAACTAAGCCCTTGGATTGTGAAAACTTGATAACTCAAAACTGATCGATTTTAGAAGATCCTTAAGAAAATGGAAGAAGCCCTTGGAGAATTGGAACGAGTCCAAACCCAGCTCCTCCAACGCATATCAAAACTAGAACAAAATTCTCATCTTCCACCTCTCATCAACGACCCTCACACTCACACTGAAACTGAAACTGAAACTGAAACAGTTTCTCGCCTCTCTTCCATTCTACGCAGCAACAACGTTAACGACTTCTCCTTCAAAAGGGTTGCTTCCGATTACTACGATTGGCCTCTCGAAGCTCGTCGCGATGCTCTTAACGCCGCATCGATTCATCATCTTTGTAAAAGCATTGTTTTAGTTAACACGCAAGCACCTGCAAATGTTGTTGATTGTTCTGATCGAAATAATTCTAAGTACTACGTTGTTGTTGTTCAGGTTATGTGTTTTTTGTTTTTTTTTATTTTGTTAATTCTTTTGTGGCTTTGTTTGGATTATAATGTAATTTGTTTTTGTTTGCAGTATACTGCTCGGTTCAATGCTGAAGCTGTGAGAAACTTTCTCTATTCGCTCAACAATGGAGCTATAGCTAAAAAGAAATTCAACTGTAAGATTTCTTTGTTTTACTCACAACGTAAAATTTTTTTAGGTTGGGATAGTGATAGCTTGTAGGAGATATAAAATTAGCGGTACTTTATAAATATGAAATGACATATAAAAATATGTTTAATTAATATTTATTTATTTTTAATTAAGATGACATGGATAAAATTGAGAGAAAAATTGATAAGCTTTAAGCTACTTATATTTGTTTATCAAAAAACAGTATAAGTTAGGAAAAACAAGCTATAAGCTCGTGAGAAAATGACTTTTAATAAACGGGTCTTTTTTGTTCATATGAGCTTATAAGGTGAAAACTATGGCATGCCAAACAGAGCCTTAGTTGCACATTGTTGTATCATGAGTTTTTTAAGAATAGGGTAATTGTTTTTTTTCTTTAGAGAAGAATAGGGTAATTGTGGTGAATAAAATCTTGTTGAACATTATGGTATCGCGTTGAATTATCCTATAGATTGTGTTCTAGGGTAGAACTTTTATGACATCTGCTGGCAGTTGACTGTGCTCAAAGGTCAGGGTGTTCAAGGTTTAGGTCGAATGAAGGTCTTAGGTTTTCTTCTAGGCCTCTTCTCTATATCGTTCATTGCGAGTGATGGGAAAGCGAACGGAGTGTATTGATCATGGGCTGAGTATCTTTGAGGTGTTATAACTCGGTCAAGGTCGTTTGGGCCTAATCCAAGGTGTAGTGAGTATTTTATGACAGTCTAGATTGTAACCAATAATAGTAGCATATAGTATATGTGGAATTGATTATGCTTTTTATCTGGTGTCCTTTGCTTAGTTTTTGTCAATTGGGTCAGTAGATTTGGCAATTTGATTTTCATCACCCCTTTCTATTTTGTTAGTGTCACTGCTTTTAATGAGCTGGCAAAGCAGTGTAGTCTGTTAGCATTTTCTTGCAGAGAGTGATGTTAGAAAAGCTGTTAGGATATAAACGAATTGTGAGGAGACCCTTCTCACTATCAAACACTACCCAGTTGATATATTTGAGAATCTGGCCTGTGTCTGTGTGCCTTACAGTGTGTTTGTTTCCGTGGTAGATTGACGTCTCACCACACGTCTACTGGATGCTACTAATGCTAGCTTCGTATCTACCGTGCATTGAGACTAGAACTAACATGAATCCAAACACTTCGTAGTTGTAATTGCCAATTTTAGTGAAGGAGGGTTTGAGTAGAGTTGGTCATGGAGGTTTCCCTGCCAAATATGAACCTTCTCTAGTACCATGAAGACATGAACTTCTGCGTATTGAACATAATGAGGAAATATTATGCATTAGTATGGCAGGATGGGAAAACACTGGCTATGCTATGTCTTCCCTGATGTCTTCCTTGTAGCAGGGTACAATGTGGATTTTGCTTGCTTATTAAATTGAAACCTAACAGCTATTCTTGTTTCTTACCGACTCCCTGTGGCAAGAGTCTCGTCCTCTTGCCATCACACATTTCACTGACCATAGGCGCTGCAACCCAATTGTCAATTTAATTCTTAAATTAGACTTTATGTAGTATGTGTCCCTCATTGTGCTGTTTAAAGTTCAAACTGGGTCAAAATCAAGGTATGCCTTGAAAAGTTGGGATGTGAAAGGAACAAAGACCAAAGATTCCTAGAAAATGAAATTTTGTAGTTTTTCTTTGAGGTGAAGAGTTGTAACTTAAGGACTGTGTTGCAGGAAGTCTTAGACGAGTTATGGACATTTATTTGGTTAACATAGAAGATAGCTAAGGTTAGGAGAAGCAGTTTAAGTCTCTCATCTGGGGTTGAAGATATTTTAGAGCATAAGGTTATGGCTGTCCATGGGTCTCTAATGGTGCACAATGGCTATCAAGTTCAATGCACAAAAGTGTAAATTTTGGATAATCAACTGTAAATATTCACTAGTAACATATGAAAAAGTGGATATTCTCTTTGGTTGAATTAGTTTTTAATGCACTACATCGCCTTATTTCTGACCTCTCTGCCTTGAACTTCTGCAATACAAGTGTAGGTGATGAGCCCATAAACGCTTGACCATGTAATGGTTTGGTGTGAACTGAGCATTCTGAATGGCACATAATGTAGGAAATTTGCTAGATGAAGTGAAAGTTAGGAGGTCCATATTTGCTGACACCCATCACTCTGTATCACTAGTTCACTACTTCTTACAACTCAAAGTATATTCACCATTGGAAAATGTTTTTTACATTTTGTATTCGATTTTTAATGCATTACCTCGTCTCAGTTATCGACCTTAATCTTCTGCAAACTGCAGCAAATGAGAATTGAGATTATCGGCAAACTGTGACCATAAACCCTTGACTGTAAAAAACATCACTTTGAAAAAGTGATGTTTTTGATTTTTAATGCATTACCTCGTCTCAATTCTAAGTGGCTGATTGCATGAAAGTTTGGGAGATCCATGCTTGCTGAAACCCATCACTTTGCAGTACCACTTATGTTTGAAGTGTATCCATCATGTGAAAATGTTTATTGTATGCTGTAGTCCATGCTCATATGATCATTGTGGTTCTCCTTGTCAATCCTTTATCTTTTTATGCTTTTTGTTATTAATTACAGTGAGGCTGGCTCCTGAGGAAACATCAGCAGAGTTAACTGGATATGGGCACAATGCAGTGACTTGTATCGGCATGAAAACAGACATTCCGGTAAAGATGGACCTATTGGAATCCTAATTCTTATTATATGTGTATAAATACATTTCATCTTGACAATTACAATGAAATAATCCCTCATTCACCCTGTTCTAAAGCTAATAATCATTACTATTTTTTTTTTATCAAATTGAACATTTTTTTTTGATGCACTTGTATTATAATTGATGCAATCAATGATCAACAGAAAATGAAAGCTGAGTGGGTTTCTTACTGGCTTACTTAGTGTTTACAGATTACAAGTTATGATTCTTTTTTTCCTTGGTAACAAACTAACAGTTGACCCTTTGCATTGAATTCTACAAGATTGATTTTTGTTAGTCTCTAGACTCTCTACCTTGTACATGTAAAAACTGAAAGAATGTAGCTTGCTGTAAAGAACCTTCTTTTCTTGTTTCTACTTATTGTGGAACCATGATGCTCGTCGTAAGTTGAATTATTGTAAGATCTGCGAGCATATACCTTCACTAGAATCAAATGAATCCAAAGCCAGACTCCTCGGAGAGTATGAGTTTCAAATTTTAGACCTACCTTAGCACATCTCTTTTCCTATGAATAATGTTCGAAGGCATGTGGTCTGCTAATTAATTGAAACATTTGTTTTGTTGTTGCATTACATTCAAATGATAATTCAGTCTCTTTTCCAGTTAGATAATGTGATCCTTGATCTATAGAATAATAGCCTTCGAGTTCTTCCTTTGTTGATTGAATATTATGGGTTGATTTCAGGTGATTTTGGATGAAGCTATTGTAAAACTAACTCCAGATTTCTTTTGGTTGGGTGGTGGTGAGGTGGATCTGAAGCTAGGGATCCGGGCATCCGAACTAATCAGATTTATCAACCCATTCATCGTAAGCTGTAGCAGTAATTGATTTTGTTGGTTAGGAATAGGGGTCAGGATAAATCAAGGTTACATGGATAGCTGCCATTTTCAGCTTTCCATATTTGTTTTTATTCGATTTGAATTGTTGTCCACGGAGGAAGCCATGTTCATTTTTATTGCGAATTTTGTGCGCTGATGAAGATATTTATCCTTTATGAGATTTAAATCCAGCCAACATCATGGCTTCATGTTTTATTTTATATTTGGTGAAAATTAATAACATCATCTGAAAGAAAAAGGTAAGTATTGCCTTTCGATCTTAATTGACTCTCTTACAAGTTTAACACATGAAGTGAAAAGCTTAGTTTTAGACAGGTCTAAGAGCATTCAAATAGGAGTGTCCATTATTTTATCCTTAAAGATTGGTCCTCACTTGGTGTTCGAGTTGGGTAGTGGGTACCTGTGATGTCACAATAACGTGTAAGATTTGCCGTGTATTATTGTAGTCCTTAAAGCAATTCTACCGTGATTGTACATTGTATTATTGGAAATGGTACGAGCATTCAAAGTCAAAATAAGATGCAAGGTCTCTTAAAAACTGTTGTACTTGGTACGAGCATACCAAGTAGTCACCACATTTCATCTTTATGAATTTCCTTTCGTTTAGCACTGAGTGAAGATGGAAGTGTTAAGAGTTCAAAAGAATGGAAGTTTGATGTATGTGGAGGCGGAATGGGCACGTTGACGAACACATGGAAATACCACATCAGCATTTTTTGGGGTCAAAATGTAGTTTTTTTTTTGTCAAAATGTACATGAGAAACTAGTAAGTGCAAAAAGGGTAAATAATCATTCATTTTAAACTTTGATGGCTAAAATCACACAATTGTAAAACCTGAAAGACAAAAAATACAATTAAACTTTTTTTTTTCTTTCTATTTTCATATAGAACAACTTAAATAGTAATTACACAAAATGTACATCAATGTTTGAATTAATTAAAAAAACATCCTAATATGAGCTTATTCAAATTCAAAGTAAACCAACTACCCCATCAACAAGCACACCCTTAAATTGAGTGATGCTTAATTGAATAATAGTTTAATGGATTAATAAGTCTTTACCCTCATGTAATATAAGTCATTTTCGGTTTTCCCCCATGTAAAATATTTTTTTTGATTTACCCCCTGTAAAATATTTTTGTTTTAATTTACCCCCCTAATAGGCCAAACAAAAACAAAAAATTCTTGAAGAAAAAAAAATTGGTTTTTGTTTGGCCTATTAGGGGGGTAAATCAAAACAAAAATATTTTACAGGGGGAAAACCGAAAATGACCTATATTACAGGGGGTAAAGACCTGTTAACCCTAGTTTAATCTTAAGTTTATACAGTTTGTTAAACTTCAATCACAACAAGACAATTGGGATTTTTAAAGACAAAGATTTGAATCGATTCACACCTTTGATGAAAGGATTCATTTATTCATCCCAATTAGGCCATTCTTCAAATGAACCCAAACTTCGTTTTTGAACTTGTGAATCTATTCACTAAATGACTGAATCGATTCAGTGTAATTTTTCACCATTTTTCAGCTTTCATTTGTTCTAAAAATCTCCAACTATAGATATACCTTCCTATAGATATTCAATTCATTGAAAACACCTTCTCTTTACACTCTCTTACTCTCAAACACTCTTTGAAAAATCTTTCTAAAGAACTCTGAGATTTGATTCTTTGGCAGAGGGATACAATTAGGATATTGCTTTAATTGTTTTCATTCAAGGATTTCGATAGTGGGTTGAGGATCTAAAGACGAAAGAATGAAAGTTCTTTTATCCTCCAAGGGAACCATAAATCCTTAAATCATCTCCTATGTCTCCACCACTGCAAACTTGTTATGCATGTGATTGTTACAAACCAGTTCATTGATTTCACAAATTTGGAGAGGAAAATCTTCTATCAACTTTTTCTGTTCTGATTGAAACAATAAAAAAACTACTTGAAAGTATCTATTTGCAATTAACAAAGTACATCATGGATATGCATGATGAACAATCAATAAAAGAGTAGAAAGACTGAACCAGGAAACTTTTCAACATTAAACATGTTCTTAGAATATAATTTACATGCAGCTGTACATGGCAATTGAGAACAATGTTTGTTGTTATTAAGTACCATTGTGAATTTATGAACAAGCCAATGAGGGAGCGACATATCATATACTGTAAATCTATGATATGCTAATGGGAAATCAGATCTCCAAAGGTGTTCTCCCCACTGTAAGTAACGTAAAGAAACCCATCTTCATCCTTCTTCTCATCATATATGGCTGACATTATTGCTCCTGCAAAAATTGAGGAATCCCATTAACTGATCAGCTAATACTGCTCTAAATTAAAAGACTGAAGGATCATAGCAAAGAAATGTTTAACTTGCTAAAGTTTACCTGTAGGTGGAAGGACGTTGTCCACAAATATAAAGATGGCCTTTTCTGCACTTAGTTTAATTCTTTTACGGATAACATAGACAAACTGTCCAACTGTGAGATCAGCAGGGACAAGGTACCTACAATAATTCAATCAGTTTGATAGCTATGACAGATGACATATGAATGATAAATGCCAATTATACACCTTGAAAATTTATACATCAGATGGCAGAAATAATTTCACAGTGAAAATTTTGCAAGAAATAATCCCTAGTCCATCATAAAAATTATAGTTATCTGACAGAAGCAAATATAAATCCATGACTGTCAAGCTATACAAAAACCAGACATACACATAAATCAAATTCTTATAAAAAAATAGACACCCAATTTAAATTGTGTTTATCAAATTCAAAGTTCAGGACCTCATAAACTGGAAAAATATATACAATAGAAATTGCATGCCAAATTCTTAAAAATCTAAACAGGAATGCCGTGCACAGTTTGAAATATCTATTCTTTAAAAAATAAAAAACATGTTGTATGCTAATTATAAAGCAACGGATGAAAACAGTTTAATTTTAAATGAAGCTTGATAAGCATGGCTTTCATGATACACGGCTCTAATCCATTGTCGATTATGTGAAAAGTTCATCTGCTAAGCTTTTAAATCAACAAACTCTAACTTGTAAGTTTTTAATGATTAAACCATACAAAAGGAGATAAAAATCCTAAATTCAGAAATATTAATCAAGAAAACCATGATTTGTCTCCTTCCTCTTGTTCTGGCCAACAATATCACTTATAAAGTATATGTTCATTATGTTATTAAATAATAAATAATATAATGCAACCGGTAAAGTTGTTGTCATGTGCCTGAAAGGTCACGGGTTCAAGTCCTGAAAACAGCCTCTTGTGTAAAAACAGGGTAAGGCTGCGTACAATACACCAAATGGTGGGACCCCTCCCCGGACCCTACGTATGCGGGAGCTTTAGTGCACCGGGTTGCCCTTTTTTTTTATAATGTAAACAATATCAAATCTGCTATAACATTTTTCTTTCCTTTTGAAGGGACATACATATGATTAGAAACAGTTAATGTGACATTTCCAGATTACATGAAAAATATGAACAAAATCTTACTTCTTCTTGTCAATACTTGGGATATCACTTCTTTCTGCCTTCTCCACAATCACCTTCAGGAAGATCAAGATACAGTTTAGCATAATAACAAGAGTCTATCATCTATCAGGAATGTACATTTTTAAGTATCATGAGTGCAGTGGGCATCTAGTAGAAACATAAGTCAACATGAATTGCCTCTAATTGGTATTTAATAGAACATGTCTCTTCACAAAAACAAAAAGTTATCCCAACTCTAAAACTCAATATTTCTTTTAATTAAATTTCACAAGTCAACATCAACAACAAGAAATCTCAAACATCAAATATGTAATCATCCAACATACATTTATCAAGATTAACTTAGTTTCTCTTCACGGGCAGTTGTTTTTGGATCATCAAAGACCGCACACATTAATCAGCTACATATACCCGCCAAATCATGGCATGATCAAATGAATGATATAACAAATAAAAAAACATAATTTAAACAGAAAAATACATTTATAGGTGCAGATAAAAATCATAAAAATTGAAAAGCATAGTCTCTCACCGGGATTCGGTCAGGGTATTTCTCCCTAATCCTAGCAGCCTCAGCTCTTCTCTTCTCTGTACACAAAACAAACCATTTATTTTCATATTAATCAACCTTCCTCAAACACAATAAAATTAACCAAATCACCAACCAAAAAAAAAATTTTTTTTTTTTACCAAGATCATGCTCTTGTTTGAAGTAACTCTTTGCCATTCTTCCTGCAAACAGCATCAAACAAAAGGTCAAATTAGAAATAGGATTTCATCAATCTCTCAAATTAAAAAAACATGAACTGAGAAATAATCATGAAAAGCAAGAAGAGAATTGAAAATTGACCTACATACAAAATTGACTAAAAAGAGCCCTGAATTTTAATATGAAATTAAAAAGAACCCTAAATTTCAGATAGTTTTGTATGCAGTTTCCGATCATCTATAATCAAAGGAATTTGGGAAAAGAGAAAAACCTGTAATAATTGAAAATTTGATACAAGTTTGAAAACCGAAAAACGTAAAAGTTGAAAAATAGAAGGATAAAGATTGAACCTCGTGAATCGCGAAGGAGATCGAGAAATAGAAGAAAATGAACGCTGTGTCTTATCTGTTTATTGTTGAATGGAACTCCAAGAAGGGAGTGCTTTGCTTCACGAAAAGATAAACTTCGCTGCTTTGCTTGCTTTAATACCCTTTTTTTACAACTATTTTTTTTTTTATAACATAATAATGGTAATGGAGTATTAATTAATTTTTGACAAAATTAATTATTTTAAGGAAATTAATTAACTACTCATTAACTAACTTTGTACTATGTGCTTTTTGTATAAAAAAAACTAACTTTAGGGGTGATGACCTGTTGAAAACATCTTAGGACTCAGAGAATACTTCTTGAATGTTTACATCACACCAAGAGCATTGATAGAGCTCAAGCTAAAAAACTTTCGAATATAAGATTTGCTTTTTTATTATTATGTTAAATCATAGAGTGTATGTTTGGTTTCACTCTTGTAAGAGGTAAAGTTAATTTCAGACGTGGGAAATATATTTTAATATGTTTTGTTGCTTTCAAGTAGAATTTTATTTTATCTAAGTAATTAATTTTACTTGAAACTATAATTTGTATATTTTGATTTTAGAATTGATTTTTAAACTTAAATTTATTGTTTAACTTAATTTTGCATGAATGTATTAAAACACTAATTATTTTACCTTTAACTCACTTTTAAACAGAATAAATTCACTCAAAATCAACAATTATCACCACAAAGTCAAACATATGTATGGTTAACTTCGGATTTATTTTGAGCCAATTGAACTTATTTGAAAAAGTGAAGAAAAAAAAACTTTTGATTTAATTGGATAAGTTGTTGTAAATAAAAATTTAGATTTTATTTATTTTCTACAAATCAAGTATGCTTACTAAGATATGACTTTGGTTGTGTAAATATACAAAACTTTCTTTTAGCTTTGTAAAAAATATTTTTGTCTGTAGTCTTTGCAAAAAAGTTTAGTCATTGTAAAATTTATTTACTTTGAAATTGGTTTTCTGTAATTTGTAGAACATTTGATTTTCGTCCCTTCAATACCGAGTAAATAAAAACTAAAATTGATATCATACACATTTTACTGGAAGTAATTATAATATGAACAAACTTTACAAAAACTAAAAAAGTAGTAAGAACAAAAAACCAAAAATATTTTTTATAGTGACTAAAACCAAAATGACTCGTATTTATGGAAATCAAAAGTATATTCAACCCTTTTTCAAAATTGAGCAAGACAATAATAATATGCAACAAAATAGTTTGTGATTAATTAAGAGTGTAAACAATTCTACATTTACAAAATCAAACTCTTTAACATTTATAATTTTTGATAAAATATTATATCATTGTCTAATGTCTGTGATAAATTTACTCATTTTTCTCTCTCATAATTTCCATGTTATATAAATGGCTTAAATATTACACCGATCCTTGCAAATATGTCTCGTTTGAGTTTTGGTCCTTACGATTTTTTTTTTTTGAAATCCATCATCACAAAATTTTCTGACTTTTAAAAAAGTCCTTGGGCCCATAGAAGCTGCAAGGTGGCACTGTGGAGCTGATGTGTCGCACTGTGACTAGGCATAAGTGTCACGTGGCAGGTGAATTGGCATTTATTATTTAAAATTTGATTTTTAAAATTGGAAAATGTATTTTTTGTTTATAAATTTTTTTAAAAATATGGAAATTAATTTTCCAAAATTTTAAAAAATCAAAAAATATTTTTTAAATAATTTTTTCCAACAACTTTAAATGTAAATTTTTAAAAATTTGAATTTTTTTTGTAAATTACGAAAATTAATTTTCATATTTTTTTAGAAAAAATATTTTTAATTTAAAAAACAAAAGTTTTTTTTTTCTTCTAATTTTTGGAAAATAAATTTTATTTTTTGATTTTTTTAATTCTGAATTTTTTTCCAGATTTTTGAAAATATATATTTTTTAATTTTGAAAGAAAAATCTTAAGATAAACTTCCTAATTTT
>Ga0228711_1012059_pt1 | contig 10737 bp, 3 predicted proteins | sample MedpolnodulmetaG_2_FD_177996 | JGI IMG/M metagenome (GOLD analysis project Ga0228711, IMG submission 177996) | Root nodule microbial communities from Medicago polymorpha collected in Santa Monica, California, United States - brown nodules | ecosystem: Host-associated > Plants > Roots > Nodule...
GAGTATCAGATATTCTTATGATCGTGAACATATCAGATATATGTTACAAAAATCATGTTCAGGTAATTATAATCAGTTAAGTTGTGGCTTCAGATAAGCTTCAGACTATGTCTGGATAGGTCAGCCCACAAGGGAACCTTCACGACCAGGGAGTCCGGTTCTAGCCCTCAGATAGGGAATTTAGCCGATCAGCAGTGCAATGTGGCTGGGGTTACTCCACCCGGTGCATTCCGTAAAATGAACTCAGATAATAATGTTTGTTCAACGCTAACCTCTAACATAATGAATATGATTATGAATTGATGTTAGACGTGTACAGGTTTATGCAGGTTCATGTACGTAGAGCGATACGTGAAGTTATGCCGATGACGATCTTAGAATTCCGCGATCGTCCGGTTTAGGATCGTGTCATGAGTATGTTATGATTAGGCCTCGATACGTTTAGTGTATCTTGGCATAGCGGTCTTAGGCTCCCTTTAACCGCCATGACACGTATAGTATAAGTCAAGACCTATATGACAAGTTTAGTTGAACCCTAAGACGGACTTAGTATGCACGACCGTCTAGGTAAGCAAGCCCACACACGTATAATCAACCGTCAGGTTGTATTGTAGACACGTGGTGACCATAGGTTTTCCCTGAGGTTACCTATAGCCTAGGATTAGGTAGAACTCACTGAGATATTATGTCTCATCCCAATCCTTATTTGTTGCAGATCAACAGGTTGGTTTAGCAAGCTTGTAGCCGGATGGATATTTCAGCAAGAGCTCGTTCGTACCCGCTGCAGGATGTCTTGGACTTTAAGGATGTATTTTATATACTTTGGACATGTAGTATTGTATTGTTGATTGTACGAACACGTATCTTTGTATAAAATATTCAATCGAAGAAATTTATGTTGTAAATTTTAATGTATCCAGTACTAAAGATAATGCACATGCTAAACTTTCTAGATACATTTAGTATGGGTATTACATAAAACATCATTTTATCAATGACCACTTAACAAAAGATGTTTTATCTATGACATCATGTCTTTTTTTTTTTAAGAAGTTAAAATGAATTATATTACCTCCACAAAAGGGTCCTTCCTAGCACAAGACGTACTAAGGAAAGGACAACAGAGTTAAAGCCAATATTTACAGAAGTTGCCTGTACAAAGCAAACAAAAAAAAACAAAAAAGAAACTCTTAGCCTATACCCAGTATGGTAAACGGACTAAGCCACCATCCATTGTAATTGATGGGAAGAGAAATATACTTCGCCTTCAACCACATTAATGCAAGCGACTTAATCTTGTCGACCACCTGATAAACGACATCATGTCTTTTATATCAGAGTTAATTTCATTTGTGACAACTTATCCCGAACATTTGAGTTATTTCTATGATTTTATAAGTGACGACTTGTCTAGAGTATTTGTTCTTAAAAATAACATGTCTTATGTATGAAATTTAATTCTATTAGTGACAACTGACAACTTATCACTTTTTAAATGCATTTTAATTAAAGAGAGTTTCATATCGTTGTATACTAAAATTATGGAATAAATAACAGGAACTTTGTTATAGTGATATCACATTTTTTTTATATATCAATAAAAGAAGATACTCTACATTGAATATTATATAATATATCGATGAAAAATATTATTTAATCAATGATCACTCGAAAAAAATTATTTTATCATTGACAACTTATCTTTTTAACAGAGTTAATTTCATTTGTGACAACTTATCCCATTCATTTGAGTTATTTATTTTATAAGTGACAATTTGTTTAGCATATTTGCTCCTAAAAAAAACTTGTCTTCTTTATGAAATTTAACTTTATTGGTGACAACTTATCTTTTTTTTCATGCATAAATTATAAAGAGAGTTTAATATCGTTGTAAAATAAAAGTTATGGTCTAAATAATAGAAACATTGTTATAGTGATATCATGTTTTTTTTTATATATATCAGTCAAAAAAGATACTCTACATTGAATATTATATAATATATCGATGAAAAATATCATTTTATCAATGACCACTCAACAAATATTATTTTATCGGTGAAAACTTGTCTATTTTATCGGAGTTAATTTCATTTGTGACAACTTATCCCGTGCATTTGAGTTATTTATAAAAAATTTTAAATGACAACTTGTATATCATATTTGCTCCTAAAAATAACTTGTCTTATGTATGAAATTCAACTTTATTAGTGACAACTTATCACTTTTTTAATGCATTTTAGTTAAAAAGAGTTTAATATCCTTGTATAAAAAATGTTATGGTATAAATAATAGGAACTTCGTTTTAGTGATATCGTATTTTTTTTTATATATATCAATAAAAGAAGATACTCTACGTTGAATATTATATAATATATTGATGAAAAATATTATTTTATCAATGACCGCTAAACAAAAATTATTTTATCAGTGACAACTTGTCTATTTTATTAGAGTTAATTTCATTTGTGACAACTTATCCCGTGCATTTGTGTTTTTACTAAGATGTTATAACTGACAACTTGTCTAGCCCATTTACTCCTCAAAAAAACTTGTTTTATGTATGAAATTTAACTTTATTAGTGATAACTAATCTTTTTTTTCATGTATTTTTAGTTAAAGAGAGTTTAATATCGTTGTATAATAAAAGTTATGGTGTAAATAATAGGAACATCATTATAGTGATATCATGTTTTTTTTATATATCAGTGAGAGAAGATACGTTACATTGAATATTATTTAATATATCGATAAAAAATATTGTTTTATCAATGACTACTCAACAAAAATATTTTTATCAATGACAACTTGTCTCTTTTATTAGAGTTAATTAATTTGTGACAACTAATCCCATACATTTGAGTTATTTCTAAAATTTTATAAGTAACAATTTATCTAGCGTATTTGCTCCTAAATTTTTTGTTTGTCTTCTGTATGAAATGTAACTTTATTAGTGACAACTTATCGCTTTTTTCATGTATTTTAGTTAAAAGAGTTTAATATCGTTGTATCATAAAAGTTATTGTATAAATAATAGGAACCTCGTTATAGTGATATCATCTTATATATATATATCAGTGAAAGAGGATACTCTACATTGAATATTATATAATGTATCGATTAAAAAATTTATTTTTTTCATTGACCACTCAACAAAAATTATTTTATCAATGACAGTTTATCTCTTTTATCAGAGTTAATTTCATTTGTGACAACTTATCCCGAGTATTTGACTGATTTTTAAGATTTTTTAAGTGACAACCTGTCTAGCGTATTTGCTCCTCAAATAAGAGGTTTACTGATTTTGGGAGTAAGTTTCTTAATTGAAGTATCTCTACTAATGTTAGATGTACCACCGATTTGTTTTTCTTCTAACACTTGTTTTCTTTGGTATCTTAATCTTGTAGCAATATGTTGTTGAGTAAGCTGAAGGTGATCCATTAGATTGACTGATGACAGAATTTGTGTGTTTATAACAGTGTGTTGTTTTGAGTTTCTAACACCATTGTTTCAAATCGAAATTTTTATTGAATTTCAAATGTCAAAAGGTAAGACAACTCATTTTCATTGGTTCCCATAAAATGGTACTATGTTTGGTTGTTAAATTAGATATAGAAGGAAAGTACTTATTGCTATTCTAGATTAGGTAGTATAAGAGAGGCTTTAATTAGACACAACAATTCAAGTTGGTCAATTGATAATGCTATTTATATTAATATAATTGTTAGACATCTCTCTAATTTGATATGTTACAGGTACTGTTTATTACATTGTCCAATGTCATCATTTGTCTAACACATGTTTTGACTTGCATTTGAAGACATAGTTACAACCTAATTGACATAGTTAATTTCTTTAGTTAACAGTAAGTAATAGCTATGGTTTCTTAAGGGTAGTGAGTTGCTCTATTAGTTTTTATGTTGGTCATATTATGAACCACATATATTATTAAATGAATAAACCTAAAAAATGAATTTTACTTATATTTAAAAACAGAGGGAGTATGAAGCAATGTAAACTTTACTGACATTTCTCCAACTTAAATGAGTAGTTTCCGGCCTACATAAATTTGATATTCATTAATAAATTCCCTTTAATGCATTAATTAATAATTGAAGAGTTATATGAAATTATGCCGTTTCCTTGTGTCTATTATATCTACTTCAACCTTCTGTTATTGAGACCACTTGTTTGTGGTTATAAAATCCATTTTTTCTTGTTAAAAAAAAGAAGAAAAGATTCTCTGTTTAAATATAATTTAATATATCGGTGACAAATATTATTTTATCAATGTTCTCCTAAAAATAATATTGTATCAATGACAACTTGTCTCGTGAATTAGAGTGAATTTCATTAGTAGTAACTTATCTTGTTCATTTGAGTTTTTTAAAAAATTTAGGGTTAATTAAGGTTTTAGTCCCTATAAATATTCACAATTTTGTTTTTAGTTTCTACAAAATAAAATCACACTTTTTAGTCCTTGTGACATTTTTAATAAAATGCTTTTCAAGATCATTTGGAAGAAGCAGGACTTGATGAGAGTCTTTCGCTCCTTGCTTTATCAGCTTTTTCCAAGTAATCTTGATGAGATTGGTGTTTTGATCCTGCAAGGAAACATAAGCTCCACATATTAAGTAACTAAATGAAATGTATAAAATGTATACCCGTTTGGAAATTCAAAATTCATTGTCTCCAAATCTCGGTTTATAGCACACCAAATACTAATAGGATTATAGAACACCAAATCTCGGTTTTCAAATCCTAACTGCCTTGTAACTGCCATTATAAAATCCCTAATAATCACCATTATATAATTCTGTTGCTAATTATTTCCTAACCACATCTGTCATATACTGTCCAAATCATTTCATTTCAAACTCAGATTTAACCAATTCAATTTTACAAAATAAAGTTCATCCAAACCATTGATCACACTTGCCCAAACACAGATGAAGGAAACTGGAAATATTTAAAAGTATTTAAAATAATAATAATAATAAAAATAGGATACATAAGACAAGTGATAAGTGACAACTTGTTTTATAATTTTATCAGTGACAACTTCTTTCGTGCTTAATAGTTCGACTAATCAATGTAAACTTCTGCCGTCTATTTTAATTATTTTTTAAATTTTAATCAATGTCAATTTCTTTCATACATTTTAGTTAACGATGGTTTAATGACATTGTGTAATCAAAGTTATGGTCTAAAAATAAGAACATCATTATAGTGATATGATATTTTTATACATATCAGTGAAATATATCAAAGATAAATATTACTTTTTTTTATTGAGGGAAAAGATAAATATTACTTTATCAATGACCTCTCAACAAAAAAATATTTTATAAATAAAAACTCAAATATTATTTTATAAATATTTAATCGTATAAATCTCAAATAATGACACCCATTGCAAATAATTTTTTTTAATAAATTGATTAAGGATCCACATTTTTCAGCGTTCCTTTTTAATTTTATTCTCTCATCACCAAAGGAATTTGAGAAGCTCTCCTCTTCCAACAAACCCTAGCCGCCGTGATTAATTTTCAGCTGCCTTTGGCCGGAACCAAACTCGACCTATTCCTTATCATCTATCATTCAGATCAAATAGATTTATAAACTTCTCAACCACTACGTTCTTGGCTAGATCTCACAGCCTTTTGAAAAATCAACACCATAAAAAGACTCTCCTGCAACTCCTCTACAATATCATAATTTGAACCACTTTTCCCGACGACTTCCGCGCCGGAAATTGCAACCGCCACTGTTATGGTTTGAAACTGGGTTCGTGTCTTCATTAAGGTCAAGTTCTTTACATCTTATCTTTCCATTACATGTCAATACTGTGTTGCTGTCAGACATTGGCACATGTCGGACACGCCTCCGATTAGAGGTGTCGGTGCACATAGCTTTTCTCTTTAATCACGGTTGTGAATTTAAGGATTTTTTTTAGTAATTCATTGTCAAACACTAAAAATGGATAACTCTCTTCGTCAGCATTTGAATTTTAGTCTAGCCGCATTTGCTAGTTTATTGGTATGAATTTTTATTGCTAGTTCATTGTCAAACACTAAAAATGGATTTTTTTACAATTATTTGTGATGGTGAAATTAATGTAACAACTTTAGATGGTAGTTTGAGTTAATGGCATTTATTGTGTTTCTCCTTCTCTGTTGTGAATTGAGCAGGCATATTCAGAGAATCCCAATTCCACGCCTATTCAACCATGGATGTTGATCCTCGCCAATACGATAACATTGTAAGTAATGTATCTCCAACTTCTTTTTATTATCTTGTTTATCTGTTGCTTTTTGATTATTTTCTTACTACTTCTCCAAGGGTTGCAAGTTTTGTAATCGTAGGTTCTGATTTTAGTGCCCTAATATATAATTTGATGCCCAATTAAATTAATTTATACTTGCTTACATTGAGAGTATTTCAATGGTGGAGCCAACGATATTTTTATGGAGGGGGCATATGTTTACGTTATATGTACATATATATTATCATAATAAATTTATATATAAAGAAATAGGTCAAGTGGCTTGTTTGTTTTAATTTTGGTCTCCTACGTGGTTCGAAACTCTCAATTGGCATTTTTTGTTTAAAAAATACAAAAATTACTAGCAAAATGCTAAAATTATTATGGCAAGAGTCGAACTCACGACACCAAAGCCAGAGGCGCTCTGCCTTACCACTACACTGGGTGCAACGATTGATACGTTGACGTAAATGTTAATATATATAATATAAGCTTTAGGTAAAAATGTGTATATATGCCTATTAAAAATGAATATTTTGGGATTTTGGGGAGGCCATGGCCTCCCCCTGTCCCTACCTAGCTCCGCCGCTGGAGTATTTACGCTCCATTTCCCAAAATTTGACTACTCTTTTTGCTTTAAACTAAGCCCAACCCTGTTTTTCACCATTTACCAAACATACATGGAGTAATAATTTATATATTTTTTTCTCTCGTGAAATTTCTCCTTTCTCCAATTTATTATCTTGTTTACCTGATGCTCTTTGATTATTCTCTTACCACTTCTCCAAGGGTTGCAAGTTTTGTAATCATAGTTTCTGATTTTAGTGCCCTAATATATAATTCGATGCCCAATTAAATTAATTTATACTTGCTTAGGTTGAGAGTAAATTACTACTTATTTACGCTCTATTCCTCAAATTTGACTACTCTTTTTGCTTTAAACTAAGCTCAGCCCTGTTTTTCACCATTTACCAAACAATAATGAGTGAATGCCAAAACCCTTTATAACCCTTCCATCCAATTTTTCACATCATCAAATCAAGCATCAATGTATGATATGTCAGAAATTTATTGAAATTATGAATTCTTAATCGCATGTGCAAGGCCACTCTGTTTTACCTATTTGATATTTAGAACGATTTATTGTATTTAAGATGTTTCATATAGTTTCTGTCAAAAAATAGATGTTCTCTATATTTTGGTCGTTGCCATGATGTTGCTGATTGAAAGTTTGTGTTTGGGTGATGTGTTTCAATATCATGTTCATTAGATGCTGTTTTTGAGAAATGAATTCTTGTTATTTTTCTGAATTTTTATAAACTCAAGGTCACTGGGGTTTGTTGTTATGGGAGATCCATTTTTCTGCTAGTTTATCTGAGCGAAGATGATTTTAATTTAAGCATTTCAGTTTTTGTTTGGCTTTTGAACTTGTTTTTGTTTCACTTATCATTGAGAGGAATAAAACAGAAATTGAGCTCATGCAGGATAGGTGCTCCCAGCAGGACCATTACTTATATGGTTAATTTTTAGCCTATTAGGTGCTTTATTGGGTTTCTATTGACAACTATGATTTCCTGGTTGCATTTATTCTCTGGTCACAAATGATTTATCTAATTTTTATAAATAATGAATACATCAATGTATTTACAGGCAATAACTGAAAAGGATGTCTCCAACATTGTTCTGTCATACCTTATACATAATTGCTATGAAGAATCAGCAGAGTCATTCATGGCCGGCACTGGGGCAAAGCGGCCTACCGATTATTTGGATAACATGGAGAAAAGAAAAAGTATGTTGATTTTTTCTTTCTTTCTAGTTTTGAAGGTTGTTTGAGATGAAAACTTTTGATTACTTGTCCAATGGTCCTAATATCATTTTGCTTCGCTGAGTTCTCCAAACTTTCCTAAATATCACTGCTGCATAATCTGTATCATATAAAACATCAATGTTGGAGTACTGAACTTCAAATGGGAAGGATACTTAAACACTTTTTTTTACTCTTATTGTTACTTGAAACATATGCTGCTTTTTGACAATGGTGGGTGACTTTTTGTATACGGATATGTTTTTTTCTTTCACACCTTAGTTAAGATAGCAAATAGCCTTCTCTTGCCTTCTGTGTGTTTCCATCCCTCCTCTACACATCAGTCGCAGAAGATGCTGGGAGTAGTCCTACTATATATGCAATTAATTGTTAATGTTTTCCATTGAAGTATATTATAGGTTGTTAAGCCTCCCTGATAGTAAATTTCCTGTCTGTAGAAATCTTCCGCTCTGTACTGGAGGGAAATGCACTTAAGGCTATTGAGCTCACTGAGCAGCTGACACCAGAAATTCTAGAGAAGAATACAAATTTGTTGTTTGATCTTTTAAGCCTTCATTTTGTAGAGCTTGTCCGCTCTAGGAAATGGTGAGATGAAATTATTTTTTATTCCTAGAGAGTATGCAGCAAACTTTTTGCTTTAATAGAATCTTATGTTATTGGCAGCACAGAAGCTTTGGACTTTGCTCAGAATAAGTTGAGCCCTTTCGGAAAGGATGCACAATATACAGAAAAACTTCAAGTAAGTTTGCTTTTTGCATAACTATTTAGCAATGCATATTTTCACGTGTTCATCACATATTTTAAGGTTGATGTGAATATTATGCTGTTCTTATTGCAGGATTTTATGGCTCTCCTTGCTTATAAAGAGCCAGAGGAGTCCCCAATGTTTCATTTGCTTAGCTTGGAATATCGTCAACAGCTTGCTGATAGTTTGAATCGAACTATCCTTGGTTAGTTAACTTGACTATTTTATTACAAATTTCAATACTTTATTCTACCCTTGTTAAATATAATGCGTAGTTGTCCTTTCTTTTTCCGGTGATGTTGGTGATTGGCAGCATACTTTAACCTTCCCAACTACACAGCAATGGAGAAGCTTATACAGCAAGCCACAGTAGTTAGGCAATGCTTAAATGAGGAGGCTGGAAAGGTAATAGGCAATTTGATAATTTCCTTGTTTCAACTTCATATTTTGACGGGTGCATATTTTATGCCATATCCTATTATACAATTTAAACCGACACAAATTGATTAACCATTTAATTGGCTGTCACATTATATTGAGTGAAAATATGCAAGAACTAGCACAAGTGCACCTTTGCCACAAGAGCTATAAATACTACTGTCCACACATTACTCTATATTCAAACTGATTTCCTATTTATTCGCCGCAGGACGCGCCTCGAGTATTTTCTTTGAAAGATTTTCTTAAAAGGAGATGAGAAAGCAATTACATATCTGCCATGAATTGTGGATTGAAGCACAATTGTCTTATGCACGATTATCTTATTATACATTTGTTGCCAAATGTTGGTTGGTGTGATCATGGTGTAATGTTGCCTGAATGCTATTCTTGTATAATTTTTTTTGCATCAGTCTCTGGCTATCTAGATCTTTCTGGTCCCTACTTCAACATTGCAAGGTGTAGTTCCATGGGAATGGGGGAAAATGCAATTGGTATCAGATGGAGAAAATAATTTATACACCGGGAAGTTGATCTAGTGTGTAGTATTAAGATGTCACCCTCCCATGTTTTTCCCACATTTTAGACAATGTTGAATCAATCATGGGGTTTAGCAAACAAACCCAATAATTTTTTTCTTGGTATGAATTTTGATGTGAAACGCATGTGAATAGAAACTCATGAAGTTAAGGATATTTTGATGCAAAATATATACTCTCCGTGATAAAGTACAATTAAAATTAACCGCTTGTGAAATATATAATCCCTCCTTATATGATATTGACAGAATTGGTAACATGGAAAATTACTTATGTTGTGGACAGTGATTTTCTTTCATATTCGACTGTCATACTTTCTATTGTTTTTAATATTTATTGATAGAGGCAACATGGTAAGTCTGCAATGAATGGAAAGAAAAACATCGCCAATCTAAAGGAATTGTTGCCAATCTAAAGCACAAATGTTAGAAGTGCACACTCTGTGTTAACTTTTTTTCTCTTGCCAACTTCATGTTAATAACATGAAAAGTCTGTGATTTTTTTAAGAGAATTGATATTTGTACAATTGTTTTGTGACAACTATCAGTCTTGCCAACTTCATGTTAATAACATGAAAAGTCTGTGATTTTTTTCAAGAGAATTGATATTTGTACAATTGTTTTGTGACAACTATCTCACTGATAGTTGTCACAAAACAATTGTACAAATATCATTACTTTTCTCATTATATTTTTATTCTCTCTCTATTGTTTTTTACCAATAAAAAAAAATTGTAACAATTGTACAAATATCATTACTTTTATTTTAAATCATTTAGGTATTGAGTTGAATAAGAAGATTGTTTTTTGAACTACAGACAAATTTTATTAATAAGTCGGCGATAAATATAAGGGTGCCATTTAGGGTGGGAGACCACGTTAGATCTCCTACCGTGAGAGACCCTTTTTTTTTTTTGAGGATAATT
>Ga0228711_1012060_pt1 | contig 10736 bp, 8 predicted proteins | sample MedpolnodulmetaG_2_FD_177996 | JGI IMG/M metagenome (GOLD analysis project Ga0228711, IMG submission 177996) | Root nodule microbial communities from Medicago polymorpha collected in Santa Monica, California, United States - brown nodules | ecosystem: Host-associated > Plants > Roots > Nodule...
GACCTATTGCAAACTTAAAAAAAAAAACTTAAAAGACTTAGTTGAAAATTAACGAACTTAAAGGACTACCTCAATATTTTGGTCAAACTTAAAGGAGCAACAGGTAAACCATGAGATTGGGAATGGAAGGTTTGATACCAAAATCAAAACAGACACACAGAATCACTAAAATCAATCACAAATATCAAAATCACAGCACATACTGAGATGATTAGCACATAGCTTGAGGGTTTTCGATTGCCTCATAAGAAGCTTCACTTTACCAGTAACCTTATGCTTCAAGAACGTCACTATACCAGCACCTATCTCCTTCCACCGATTTCCATCTTAATCGAAACGTTACAGCTTCGATTTCCTGCGATCAATGAAAAGCGATAAAAAATGTAAAATAAAACCTTAAAATCAAAGGTGAAATAGGAAAAGTAAAAAACAGAAATTAAAGTAACCTTTGATTAGCATTACATCAGCTACTCTAATAATTTGAAATCTTCATGTAATGAAAGAGCCATATGAGAAAACTGTGAAATCCAACAATGAAGCTATTAGAAGCCATTGAAATAGAAAAGTGAAAGATGGATTCAGAGAGAGACCAGTGATGACCTGCGATGGAATAGAGCATTGAGCATGTTTGAGATTCAGCAAGGGAGGTGGTGAGGAGGAAGATGGTGATGGTGGGTTACGGTGGCCGGAAATGGTGATGCGAGTAGAGGGATGGAGGGAGGGAGAGATAGAGTTTGGGTTTGTGAAGGGAAAATCGAAAATGGATTTAGAAAAGAGGAAGAAGAAGATCCGGAGAGAAAGAGAGAGAACTGGTCGATTCTGAGAAAAGAAGGAGAAAGAAGAAGTTCTGTTTTGGGAGAATGATCACGTGGAGCTTGCAAACCCTCATTGGCTAGGCTAATTGCATGGTGGAGTATCATACTTGTGTTTGTTTCTAATTAGCAGTTGTTTGGTGGCATTGGAGTATCACATCACATGGCCTTGCATTTTGGCTCCAAAGAAGGGGAAATTTCATTTCATTTCAGTAAATAAAGCCAAATTAATCTAGGGTTTTGTTAGGGTTGGCATGCATATTTTCCTTTCATTTCTATTATTAAGATATTCCACCTTGTGATGTTGCTTATGTCTTTGATTCCACTTTTATTTTAAACTCTTTTTCAATTCTATTTTAGACACATCTTGTGCTTGGCTAAGGTTTCTTTATAACATGTAATTGTCGGCTTCTTAAGAAAAAAAATCAAATGAGGGAGAAGATGACCTAGAGACTCATTAATAAAACCGCATTTAATCATTACATTATTTTTCACCAAAAAAAAAAATTACATAATTTTTTAACAAAATTGTTATATAATTTTTTATTGTAAAATATAGTATGAAAGAATGTTTATTGACCGTAAAATGATATAAAAAAAAAGAGCAAAATCTCTTCAAAAAATTTGTGCACAAGAGAAAATTATGAACTCTTTTCTTTCTGTTTTTTTTTTTTTACAAGAACTCATTTCTCTCTCGTAAAATTATACTATTATTATATAATTAAATTCCTTTTTTAAGGGATAATTAAATTCTTTTAATTGGTTTTTGAATCTGGTCATCTAAAAAAAATAAAAAAAATCCCCCACTTTCAACAATTATTAACTTTTTCCAACATATTTTGAAATATATCCTTATTTATTAATTTTTTTAGGTCTGCAGCAACTTAACCTAATAATTTCCCTCTAAAATGTTGCATTAGGTTAGCAACAATTTAACCTAACAAATTCTTATTTACTAATCTTTGTTAACAATGCAAATTACACTCCTAAACCCTAAACCTATTCCTTTTGGGCGCCAATATTGTATTCATCTATCCATAATTACTCTCCAACTAATTACACGATTTACAACACCAAATTCAATTATTTTTTTCCCACCAAAACTATACTACTTATGTAATCTTTGACTTTCTATATTCTAACTACCTAATAAATATAGTGTGTATTTTCCCATGCACTCAGAATTTATTCATGGCCTTGCTATACATCTCTGCATATATATATATATATAGACACGACATCCTTATAGCTCATGATTCAAGTAGTATTCTCACACCTCTTCCAACCAGTGCGAAATGGCAGCAAGCTTTGTCGTCTAACCATTGTTTGACTGGCACATATCCTGCATCACTATGCATTTTTCATTTTGTTCTTATTTGCTATAAAGAAACTGATGTTGATGTTTGTTTTTTAATTAGCTCCTTTGGATCCCAATCCCGTGTCTAATGTAGTCAAGATATTGAATGATCTGTGTGTTAAGTATCGAACCTATGTTGTGGAGTTTAATGTTGAACAAGTAAGTCTTGCGTTGTTGTTTCGTTACATCAATTTTTCGTTTATTGTTATTAAAATTTATGCTGAAAACGCTCAATTATTTGTATGCCAGGGCGCTGTCATGCTTCCACTGATGTTTGCTCATGATTTCGGGGATCAAATTGACCGATATGCTATGTTGGCGGATCCTAACTACAATAAGTTTGAGGTTTTGGTTGAGAGGCACAATGGTGGAATCTAACTACAATATTTGGACGTGTTGCTTATATTTGTTCTACAAAGTATGTCAGTTTTGACATTCATTCCCAAACTCATTTGATGGACTGTTTTACAAATAAGTTGCTGATTGAATTATATTACTTCGAACTTAGCCAATGGAATATATATAAGTTGCTATATTAATTCTTAAAAAAATAATTCGTTATTTTTAATGGGAACCAGCTTAAATTTTTATCATACCTTTGTGAAGTAAATATCATCTTACATCCCTCTACCATTTATTGTTGGAAAGGCCAACTAAAATAATATGCTCCTTCAAAATTGTTTAATTTTCGTAAACCTGTGAAGTGTTAAATGTATATCCATTATTAATTATACATCATGTATATTCTTATACCCCACATGTCATTTCAGTTTCAATGTATACATCAACCTCTTTATATAAGTTAAATAAACCATAACCAATCTTTATATACTAGGCATCAATATCTTTATTATTGTGTGTATATTATTTGAGTTAAGCCACAACTAACAAAGTAATGGAAGCTGCTTTTACCATTACTTTTGTTTGCAATACGTTTAAGTTTTATAGTTACAACCAAGATTAATAGTATATTATAAGAAGTCAATTGAAAAACGTAATTCAAGATTGTTGAATCCTTCTATGAGCATATAAAAAATTATTAAATACAAGAAGTCAATTGAAAAACGTAATTCAAGATTGTTGAATCCTTCTATATACGAGCCTATAAAAAATTATTAAATATTGTGCCTAATGCTGTCTGTCAATTGGCAGAACAACAGAGTTTAGATAGAAACTTGGTATTCTTTTTCAATTACTGCAATCTATCAATTATTGGAAAACGGTGGGACTAGACCTCATCATCCACATTCATTAATTGTCTAGCGGCTTATATCCCTTTTGTCTGCTTAGATTGTTTTTTTGTTGCTTTCCAAGAGTTCTTTGTGTATAAGGAGAAATTCAACATTAATGATAAATGTTTCCTTGAGAATTGGTGGGCATTTAATTTATTCAGGTGGCGCACGGCTCACCAAAAAAAGGCTAGGGAACATTGGTTTATTTCTGTCTTTGTGTACACCAATGTAGCCTCATCTTAATATAGCCTTGGAATTATAACGGCTTTTGATAAATGGTCTGTAGAAACAAATAAGGTGACCCAATATGTCATAAAGAAACCGGTTACAACAAAGAGCACTGTAACTCTCCCAGTGACAAATTGACTATGTGGAGACGTAACTGATGAGAATATACAGATTGAAATTCCAGATGATATATTCATCCACAGCTCCGGTGATCATATTACTTCTTTTGTTGATTGCATATATCCATCTATTTTATCTAATATGAATGATACATCATTTTTCGAACATAGAGTAATACTAACACCTAAAAATGGTATAGTCGATGAGATTAATGAGTATGTGATGTCGTTTCTACCTGGTGAAGAAAAGACAAATTTAAGTTGTGATACTTCCATAGCTAAATCAGCATCGGGCACCAGGCCGGATGATGTTCATACATCAGAATTCTTTAACACCATTAATACGCCAGGTCTTCTAAATCACAAATTAACACTTAAAATTGAAGTTCTTGTGATTTTGTTGCAAAATTTGGACATAACTACTGGGCTTTGTAACGAAACTCGCTTGATTATTACAAAGATGGGGATATATGTTTTGGAAGGAAAAGAGATATCTGGAAGCAATGTTGGTGAGAAAGTTTACATACCTAGATTATCATTGACACCATCGGACACAAGAATTCCCTTTAAATTTCAACGTAGACAATTTCCAATATCGGTATGTTGCAATGACTATTAACAAAAATCAAGGAAAATCATTTAAGGAGGTTGGCATATACTCTCTCCAGTCCTATTTATAAGAAACATTGGACTTTTTTTATTCATTGCGTAAATGATGTATTTGGTCTATATTCTAAACAAGATACATCAATTACTCAATGAATCTAAAAAGTCAAATTTTTCTTATAAATAGGACCGGAGGGAGTATCTTCCACAACTGGTTTTCTCCCATGGTCAACTATATGTTGCAGTCTCAGGAGTTACCTCAAGAAATGGTCTCAAAATTTTGTTGGCAGATGAAAATGGTGACTGCATCAAAATGACTACAAATGCAGTGCGTAAGGAAATTTTTCAAAACATGTAAACACTTAACAACGATATAATGGTATTTTATTACTCTTCATTTAGCAAACTTTTATTGATCTATCACAATTGTATTTTTTTTGTTGCATTACAAACATATTCACATCGTATATGACCCGTGCGGCAGCACGGGTAGACGATCTAGTCTCTTTCTTATAAATGTTAACCCCGTCTCGCTAAACTTAACCTAATTTTTCCCTCCACATTTTTGCATTTAATGTTTATCTAAAGTAAAATAAAATTATGTTCCTAATTATATGCTATTTTTTTGGAAAGGAATAACCGTTAAACCATGTCGCTATACTTAACTTAATATCTTACTTATAAACCGTCTCGCTGTACTTAACCTAATTTTTATGAAATACTATTCATCTAAACTCTATTTTGTTACCTTAAAATAAGACGAACGCTCTCGTGTGGTCGCGCATCCTTGTCTCTTCTGATTGGATTCAATGGCGGTTGTGGATAGATACAGTGATTTAACAGATAAATTATTGTGTTCCAATCAAACTCGCTTTCATCACCACAGTTCTTTCGAAGCGGTGGGCCCCACTTTGCTATTCAGTCGAAGTTCTCCACTTCAACTATGAAACTGAAAACTATTCCGATTTCCCTAGCTTCTGCCGTTTTGTGGATACTCTCATGCTCTCTTCTCGTGTCGCAGACCAGTCCATCAAAACTTTTAGCCTCAACTGTACTTTTGGTGGAATTTCATCTTGCCGTGTTTAACTACACCATGAAGCCTATAATTTTCACATCCAAAACCCTTGTTGTTCTGAAACTTGAGTGGTTAAAAGTTGAAAGTGGTAAGTTGTGTTTTGATCTTCCATCGCTCAAAACCCTATTTTTGAAACACGTTGATTTTGAGTATCAGAATCATTTCATTAAACTTCTTAGTGCTTGTCCTATATTCTAGAAGATTTGCACACTTCTTATCCTGATATCTCTGTGATACGTGGTGAAAAGGTTTGTGGATTTGTATATTTTTGTTTTGAAACTACATTTGTTCTTTTTTTAATAAATGTTATTCTTGATCCATTTGACAGTCATACGTGAATTGGGAAAGCCCAACCTCAGTTCATGAATGTGTTGTGTCTCACCTCAGATCATGTACTATTGTATATTGTCAAGGCTTCAAACATGGTTTTCGATTTGCAAAATATATCTTGAAGAATGCGAGTCTTTTACAAGACATGACAGTCAATGTTGCTACTCTGTCCTTTTTAAAAGATGATTATGGGAGGCGTTGGGAAGATGATCAAAGTATAAAAGAATTATCCTCCTGTCCAAAGATTTCTCCAGATGTAAAGATCCATTTAAAGTTTGTTTCTATTTAAAGTTAGATATCAGTATTTTTATTTTTTTTGTCAGTTTCTATTTTGATATGCTTGAAGAACATATATAGGCATGATCTTTAGTATAGACAAAATCTCGAGTGGACTGCCATTGTGTCTCAATAACAATTCTATTTGGTTGATTTTTGTTTTATTTTGCTCTATTGCATGAAACGTGAGAGTTGTTCCAATTCCTATGTTTATTAGAAATTATCTTCCTATTGTTAGAGTTATTTGATTGTGCTTGTTAATGGAATATGTTGGTATATTAAAGGAGCTTGTGATATTCCAATTGTTATCACACATGCTTCTTCCACTGTTATCCTTTCTTTGTTAACAAAGGCAAGAGATAGTACTGCTTTCATCAGTTACTTAATCACAGTTATATGTGAATATGTGATTTTGTTGTGTTTTCTCTCATCTTCAAATTACTACTTACCTCTTCCATTTGCGTGGGCTCACAAAATTAGATAAAAATTAAACAAGTTTGCCATCTTGGTTTTTAGCAATCCAATGCTTCATGGAGACTTTGCTGGTTAATCAATTGATTCATGAATCATATATAGTTCTTTATTTAGAAATATAGTGGTGGGGAAATATGCTATTCCTGGCTTTGTACTTGGAGCATAATGTATATGTCTGAATCATATGTATATGTCTGAATCATTTTAATTGTGATTGAGCTAACCTGACTTTGATTTTGCTTGCTTAGACATGCGAAGAATGTTGCTCATAATGTTAAATATTCATTCAGCTATCATATTGTGTAGCTACCATTTTTTCCTGAGCAATTTCACCTCAAAGTATAACAGACTTTTCCTTCTTGACTCTTGAGCAATTTCCTGCAAAAATTAGCATAACCACCAGTTAGTAAATTGTTAAGCTGTCAAATTACAAGTTCAAACAATATACTCTTTGAAAGGAATTAATTGGGATCATTCATATTTTAGCAAGAAAAGTAGGTTAACTATTTGTACCACTTGTAGTTTCTAGCATTGAATGGTTTAGAGTCACAACATTCTGAATCCAACTTTAAAAAGTCCTTAATATCCCAAACTTGCTTGTAGGGGAGGACATGCTTCATCATTATTAAAGACTTCTGCACCAAATTAAATACACATATATCATACACCAGATAACCTGTAGAGACAAGATTGAAATCCTTGAGAGGAATAAATTGATCAAATCCCCATTCAACCTATTGATTATGTGTAACCTTCTTTCGTAGCATCTATTTAATGGGTTGATCAAAGAATGGTAAGATAATTATTATCCTTTATATTCTTGTTTCCACTTAGGTACAAAACAAACTTCATGTGAGGCGTAAGCACATTTTTAACATATTCACTCTCCAAATTCCAAAATTATCATTCATGGTTTTTTTTTATGATGAACAACAACATACCTATAAATAAGAAGGTCGTGATCTCCATATCACACATTAGCAGTCGTTCTTTGTTGACATCCCATATTATCACAAGGAGACAAAGCGAATGACTAAAGGGTTCTCTAAACGAGTAAGTGCGTGTTAATTTGAAAGACCAAAGCGCAACACTATTTGGTTATCATGAATTCAGATAATTTACATGATTCTGGGGATTAACTCTTCATTCTAACATTTAAAATATAAAATAAAAATAAGACTGGTTTGTTATTCGAGCAATGTGGAAATAAAGAATGACATTTCAACAAGTATAGAGACCCTCTAAGAAAAAACAAGTAAAATATAGTTTTGATGTATTTTTTTACCTCCAAATCACATCAACACTAATAAATGATGTATTTTTATACGGTATTAAATATGTTGTGAATTTTTAGTTGTTCAAATAACATACTTATTAATAATATTCCTCTAAGAAAAATAACATCACTCGTTAAAGTATTTGGCGTGATTTTGATGTATATGACATATATAAAATTTGGATATACACATCCATATTACTTTCACACGAAATCTAAAAGGAGTAGTTCTTTTTATTCTTCATTAATGTCGTCTAGGCCCCCAAAAAATTCAAAAGATAACTTGTAGAGAGCGGTTTTCTTTTAATTTTAACACATTCGGGAGATAACTCTCGAAGGACATTTTCCATCACAAAGAGGTATTGAGGGGTCTAAAAAGAAATCCTCATCTAAAAGCATATATCTGCTTCAAGGCCCAAACAACAAACATGAGGCCCTAACAAAGGCCATGTAAGTAATAGTATTTTTTTATTTTTTTTACAAAAGAAGGGATTATATTAAGACTATTACTTTTTCCACACTATCCCTTACTAGCGCATCCTGTAAATTTTCCAAAAATGCCCTTGTGCAATTCGGATTTTGTAATCCGAATTCAGTTTTTCCTTTGTAATAGGGTGAAAATTTGAGTTTTTCACAAATTCAGATTTTTTCGGATTATGTAATCCGAAAACATCAAAAAATAGGGTGCGCTATTTGATTTTTTCAGATTATATAATCTGAACACCCCTTAAACATCATTTTTCAAGGGAAAAACAGTTCAGATTATGCATGTTTGTAACATGGATTGTCATTTTATGGACAATATTAATCTTCCTAACTCCCATCATTTTGGGCTACTTGATCGGATTGCTCCGAAACTTACCCATAAAATCAGGAAAAAAAATCAAGGATCAAGACTCCCCTATAAGGGACTTCTTACGGGACGTCACCCTCAAAATCCAAAATTCCATCGTTTAGACCCATTTTTCTTTTTTCTTTTTTAATTTTTCATATTCTCATAAAAATTTGCATTAGTTTTATTTGATTTTTTTGTGGTACTTTTTTATATTTTTATGATTTTATTTGACAGATTTTTAGCATTTTTTACTTTGTTGTTTTGTTGTTTTTAAAAGAAAAATTCAAAACTGCTGAAATGTGAGAGATTCTAATTGCTGGTTATACATAAGCATAGTTCGGATTATAAAATCCGAATTAGTGAAACATGAATTTGGATTTGAAAATCCAAATTGCACAAGGGCATTTTTGAAAATTTTACAGGACGCGTTAGTCATGCATAAAGTGAGAAAAGTAATAGCCTTATAAATAAGATTAGGAATAAAGTGAGTTACAATGTCATGTGGAATATCTTCCATCCAGACAATATTGGGCCGAGAAAGAGCAACAAGGGCCAATTCATGGGCCGTAGTATGAAAATTACTTGTTTGCCTTCAATAAATTTCTAAAAACATATGGAAATTTCAAATTGTCCCCAACGGTACCGTTCAATATTTCCAGCTGCAGTTAACTATCGTTGGCTCTCAGCTGCAGTTAATTACCGCTGGCTAGCTCCCAGCTGCATTTAACTATTGTCGGCTCATCTGCACTTAAGTTCGGTTCTTGGCAGAGCATCAATTGTGATTTTGCGTGTTTTGGAAGTAAAAATAAAAAAAAAGGAGACTTATTCGGAATGCTACGAAACTTTGCAAATCCTATATGTATTTTTATAGAGGTGTCTCTAAAGTTTTGTAGCATTTCGACTAAGTCTCGATTTATTTTGATTTTTCGACCAAATCGTGCAAAATCGCAATTTTTTTCAAGTTCGAGTCCGAAAAAGTGGCCTAGAGGTTGAATTTTTTCACGATTTTTTGCAGTCATGTTTAGGAAAAAAATAGAACATCTCCCACAAAAAAAATTGAATTTTTCGACAAAAGACGGATTAAATATGAATTTTTAATGCGCCTAAAACTCAAGACACGAAAACATCAAACTAGAAATTGAATTTTCAGCTGTTTTTTTTAGGACACATCTATAAAAATACATATAGAGGATATTCAAATTTACGTAGTATTTCGACTTAGCCTCAATTTATTTTGAGTTTTTTTATCGAAACGTGTAAATCGCAATATTTTTCCAACCTCGCGTCCGGAAAAGTTATATAGAAGTTGAATTTTTTTCATTATTTTTTGTACACATGTTAAGGACATAAAGAAAACATTTCCCACAAAAAATTAGAGTGTTCTAACAACGGATGAATTAAATATGAATCTTTAACGCGTCAAAAACTCAAGAAACCAAGACATCAAAACGTCGATCTAGAAATTGAATTTTGAGCTAGTTACAAAACTTGAATTTATGTTTATTAATTAATTATTTTTGTGGTACTTGACGTGTTTCTGTTGTTGATTGACATTGACTTACACGTTAAATTGACGGTGGAAGCAACGGAATGTTATATTATAGAATGATTTGAACCAATTCCTTCCATTTTCTTCGTTACAACTTCAATTTCAATTTCAATCACGATAAATACTCTGCTATCTCAATCAAACATATAATTCATATCATATCTCATGGGCAAGATCAATTCCTTCAAACAACAATTCTCTCTCGGTAATTCATTCCTTTCTTTTCATCTCAAAATCCCTCACATTTCAATATTGCATTAATGTTTGTTTGTTGATGGATTTTATTTGAATCCAGATGAACGACGCAAGGAATCACAAAGCATCATTGTTAAATATCCCGATCGAGTTCCCGTATTTTTTTTCTCCTCCATTTTTTTTCTCAATCAATATTATTATTATTATTACCTTTTTTTTATTTATTTATCTTATTGTTATTGAAGGTCATCATTGAGAAATATTCTAGGACAGACCTACCTGAATTGGACAAGAAGAAGTATGTTTCTCTTTTTGCATTTTTTCTAAATCAATTCTCTTTTTTTTTTTTTTTGGTGTTTTTTTTATTTTTTA
>Ga0228711_1012061_pt1 | contig 10736 bp, 11 predicted proteins | sample MedpolnodulmetaG_2_FD_177996 | JGI IMG/M metagenome (GOLD analysis project Ga0228711, IMG submission 177996) | Root nodule microbial communities from Medicago polymorpha collected in Santa Monica, California, United States - brown nodules | ecosystem: Host-associated > Plants > Roots > Nodule...
ATTTCCTCTTTTGCACTCCACTTAAATTTTATTCTAAACTTTGCAATTTTCCATAAGAATCATACCAACAAACCGTGTTAACTTCACTCAGTTGCAATCAATGTATATCATATTTCTTCCTATCACAATGAAAGTCTACATAATTTTCATTCTTTTGACATGAACACATGAGTAATGGAAATTGCTTGCTTTGAGTGCGTGGGATTAATTTTGAAAGCAATTTCTACAGCTTCTTATTTAAGGTCTAGACCAAACACAAATGGGATTAATATTATACACGTGAAGCATCAAGTAGTTTAGAAACTGAGTATCAAATTCAGAACAATTGTAGCTATAATATTGTCCATCAATAGTTATATAACTAGAAATTGAGTCTAAAAAATTAGGTGGAGATTTTACCTTAACTTTGGAGATAACCCTAAAGAAACTCTTACGAGAACAAATTTTAGGAACAAGATTCAGCTATGGGTTGATTCGGAGAAATCATTTGATGCGTATAGAAGGAATATAAAATTGAGTGAAAAATGGTATGGAGAAGGAATGGGTCGATTTTGAACTCACAGAAGGGAAGAAGAAACAAGACAATGAACTTATAAAAACAAATCCTGCACATACATACGGTACATATCTGGTAGATACATACAGAACTCTTGAATTAAGGGCAAATTGGGAAATTCAGGGGGCATAAAAGATTTTTTTGGGGCTTATAAAGAAACACCCATCTTTTAGAGACTACTTATTATATTTATTATTTCTTCGTTTTTTTAATACAAAAAATTATAATTTATATTTCTATAGGTTAAGGACTAAATTGAATAGAAAGTGGTAGTTTAAAGACTAAATCGATGATTGATTAAAAAGAAAATAATCGTGGGATGAGCTTGCCTCTGTAAATGGATCCAACCAATTCACAAGGATTAAACAGAGTTGTTTTGTCAAAAATATGAAGCATGTTGGGTTTGGCCAAGAGATAGGGGTGTATGCCTAAAAGGTCTAGAATATAAGATAAATAATATTTCTACAACTATTTGTTGACAACTTTTAGAACAACTCTCTCATAATCACGTTGCGCTCTTACTCTCTCCCATTTCCTTCTCTCTATTGTTTTTGTCCCAAAAATGGTTATACAGATGTCATTCCATAAAATATACTGTTAACACTTTCATAGGGAATAACAGTCCTGTTTATTTTCCTTCCAAAAAAACAGTCCCGTTTATATATTGTTATAACTTATAATCCTATCACATTTTTATGCGGAATAACACTCATGTTTATTTACTATATAAACAACATGTAAGGAGCACCCGCCGAGCTTGGTGACGCAAGCTTGTGACCTAAGTAGGGGCATTAAGATGTTGGAAGGTCTTTGATGTGTGAAAAATAAATAAATTAAAACAAAAAAAAAACATGTAAGGAGCACCCAAATGTCAACTTCACAATATTCTAGTTTATATTATCTTAATTGCTGCCTGCCTATGATTTGCAGGCTCAAATGAAACGTCCTACCAAACATTTGCTTCTCTTTTTCCCGAAGGAACTTAAATACTGCTTCAAGAGAAGTCCTACTCCTATCCTAAACCAGAGCGTTAAGGATGTCAATACTAAGTCTAATGTCCTTTATTACACACCTCTACCAAAGATGGTGCTTACCTCATAAAGAGGGGTTTAGGTCGCTCAACTTATCTGAGGTGAGAGTTAAAGGAGTTGCAGAACTGGGGTTTAAACCCTAGTGAGGGTAAAAATACTAACATAACAATTAATATACTAACATTTGAAAAAGGAAAGAAGAAGAAAAAACATAACTTCTATGAACTTGTTATGTATGAAACAACCACAGGTAGTAAATGTGGAGCTGACTAATAACATGCAATTGCAAGTTATATTTGAAACCGTCGAGACAAATTGAGCTCCGAGGTTTGTAATATTCCAGATAATTACAACATAATCCAAATAAGTGAACAACATATAAATCTGAATCTGCAATTACATTTCAAATGGACACCAAAACTGAGGGCAAAGAGCAAATATGGATGGCATGTATCACGTCACTGACATAGGTATTCAAATAACAAGTTATCAACCAGCTACTTGTATGTTTGCCCAAAACAGCGACTCTATTCCAAATAAAGAAACCAAACAGATAAGCAAGCAGTTGAAGTACCAGTAACAAGCAATATCAAAAATGGAGCCGCCAAATACCTTGTGAGAATTAGGGCACTCCATGCAATTCATCATTATTAAGAAGCTCATCCCCAGGACCCCGTTGTACTAGTCTGTAATACAATATACCCATAGTTGCCATGCACGCCCTGCAAATGGATAATAAATAAGGACTTCATCAGTTAAAAACTAGCAGTAGACTACATAATTGGAACAGACAGTAGTGAAACTAAAGCATCAATGTTTGAGTTATCATAGCTCTTTTTCTTTTCTTTTCTTTTTTCTGAGAGCAAGAAGTGAATATGATGAAACTTATAAGTGTCAATTTGCATCAATACAACCTACAAGCTCCTTTAACCATGGGATATATACTACACATGCAATAAAATGCCAGCTCACTTAACCAGTAGTTCCCCACTTCACCCTTAACATTATTCCTCACGAGGGTTTAAAAGTCACTCAAACATAATTTTAATTGCACAAATTTTAGATTCGTGATTTTTCATATTTTCTCCTATTTATCATTATGTGTATTATACAGGAAGAGGAAAGAGCTCTACATGATTGCAATCAATAGAAGAATTTTTCTGGGATCCATCCTTGATGACTTTTGATGTCGTGTACGAACTTCTGAGGTTTCGGCCGCATTTGATCCATCTTTCCTTGCAGGTGCAGTCACTGGAAGAGTAGGCAAAGCACTGGACCAGAAAGGAAGCAATGCTCTAAGAAACTTGTGGTGGAACGGACCTACACTTACAAAGAGGAAAATTCGAATTAATAAATTGAACCAGACAAGTTCAGCACAAAAGACCAAAGAAAGCCAGCATGAACAGCAGATGACATGTCAAATATTAAACAAGCAAATTAAAATATTCAAAATTCAATCAAAAACGCTAATATCACCTCTTTTTGTATACTTTTTGCGATTTGCATCTTCATCATCAGCATAGTATGAGATTTCAGAGTTTTGTCGGTCAACATGGATTGATCCCTTCCTTGTGGTAGCACCAGGCTAAATTATTTGCAATAAAAACAAAATTATGTAAGATAAAATACCAAATGCACAACAGAGTTACAATTCACATTGGAATAAAACAAAAAAAAAATAGGTCTACTCGTTATAATGGAAGATAGATACAAACACAGAATAAGCACACTTAAAGATATCCTCTTACACCAACTGGACTTGAGCTTTTCATGAAATTTCCTCCTGAATTAGCACCATCTATCTCCACAATATCTGTAACTGAAAGTTTAGAAAGTTCTGATCCATCTGCTGACACTGACTTTCCAAGATTTTCCCTACTGATCAATGGATCAGAAGAAAAAGCAGGCGGAGGACTACGTGATTCTGTCACTGACAACGAAACTGGATGATTTCCAAAGATATTCTTTTCCATGCCAGTCTACACAAAAGTAGGTAAAAACTTGTGAAAAAATTATATAATGAGAAGAAAAAAGAAGAGGAAAAAAATTGTGGTGCATAGGAAAGTAACACAAAAGAAATCAGATATGCATTTTTGTAATAAAAAAGGCAACAGATCCAGAGCAATCTCCCGCTATAATAATAGATCCGTGGTGCATCACAAATATTGAGCACTCGCCATTTAATAAATAAATCAGGTGCGATGCCAAAAATGAGTTTTTCCAGATGGATGCATTCATAAACACTGAATATCCGCAGAAATCATTAAGTTACTGAACTAAAGTGCGATAGGTGTGGGAAAGAGGACTATACTAATAGTACATGCATTTGCACGTAACATAAATTCATGTAATAGGTTCAGTAAGTCCTGACAGTGAAGAATGTTGACATCCCATATTATATTATTTCGCTAAGAATCAATAAGACTAACAAGTGACAAAGACCAGAGACATTATGGAATTCTACAATTATAAACATTCTTCCAGTAAAAATCATTGAAGTCCCAATCGTTTCAAACCTATATTCCATAATAGTGAGTCTGAAATATTTTTCTGAAAAATTAAATATGTTAAACACTAGTGTATGATAAGTTTCTTCTGGTTTTTGTATATCAAGAAATATAAACTATTATAATCTGGAAAAAAATTTAGTAAAAAAGGAGAGCCCGCCAAATAGTACCAGTCTCATAAGTTACCTGCAAGATAGCTTCCTTCAACTTGGAATGAAGACGAGATCCCGAATCTTTCACGCTTTTGGGAGGCCATATCTGCACGAGTTGTTTCACCCACATGAGACATAAAAAAATAAAAACTTGTTTCCATACCAATACATGAAAAAAAAACTAAAAGATTTAAGCATAATTACAATATTAGCTCAACAGGTCATATGTATAATGTATGTAGCAAATTGAGTTTCAATTTTCAAAAACATATTGTGCTTTTATTTGACTGAACTACTATTCATGTATGTTATCTAAGACAAGGCATTAAATAATGCTTTTAAAGCAACAAGGCATTAAAAGCATGGTTACAATATTAGTTTGACAAGTCATATGTATAATGTATCAAAAGCGTAATTATAATAACAGTTCGAATAGGTTCCCTTTCAAATACATACTGTGCTTCTATTAGACTTTTCATGTAAGCCCCCTAAGGCATGTCATTAAATATAATGCTTTTAAAGTAACAAGGCACTCGTGAATATGATAGAACAAAGTTTATCCAAAATTGTGAATGTGTATTACTGTTTACTGCATCACTACGAAAGAGGGTTACAAGAAAAAAGGGGCAAAACCTTTCCAAGCCAGAGTTAACTCTCGTCTTCAACACAAAGAATTATAACCAGCATACCCCTCTTCATTAACCCCTATTCCTTACAACTACTGGAGTGAGTTTTTCTCTCGCTGTTACTAATTTAGACTCCCGCCTACAACTCCCTCCTAATGCCTCAGAAAGCTTTTGGACCTTTGGGCCTATGAGAGTAAACCTTGAGGCACCCCAGGGTTGTGTGGGGTCCTATCAGAATAGCAATATCCTTTTAGGAGTTTCTATCTACATCTCAATAATTAAGTTTTGTTTAAAAAGTAATGAATAAAATGAAGAGAGTGGGGTTGAGAACTTGGGAATATAGTGTGTTGTTTTCTTTTCCCAGCTTGTACCGTCAGTGTTATCAACTGTGGATAGCATAGTGGATATGGTGGCCAGCCAAAAATCCACGATACATGGTGGATATAATAGGTGTTGCGGCCTATGGAGGCAGGCAAAAAATCCACAATGGGGTAACACCATGGCGGAAATTGGGCAACACTTTACAATAGTTCTAGGAACCTGGACACCACCAGACTTCTGATTTTACGACATAGATAATCAAGAGAGTGACTTTCAGTTCAGAGTAATTCCTATATAAGTACAACAAGTCATGACAATCTTCGCTAGGACAAACCATTTTCTTGAGGTATTAGATAATCAAGGGACTAACTTTCAGTTCAGAGTAATTCCTATATATTCTTTATGCATTAGCTTAAGGTTTTAAATGAGACACTAGCAATCTTCTTTATGGTGTTTCTATCTATTCTCAATAATTATGAAAAAGAAAGAACAAAAAATAAGGGAAAATAACATAACATTTTGATTTTCTTTCCCTGTTTGTACACTTTGTTCAAGGAACCTAGAACCCCATGAACGATGTTTTGAAGTTTGAACATAACTGAATAAAACCACATAATATAACGACTATATACGTTAAAAGCATGTACGCAGATACACTACTTTGAGCTAAAAATTTATTTGCTTGAAAGACTGAAAACATTTGAAGGTGTATCTTACCGAAGTTGAACATGAAGGACACACATATCCTGCTGGGGCAGTATGTGGAGGAAAGCTCTTGATATGAGAGACCAAGCAATTTGTGTGGATAACATCTGTACATATTTAAATGTATAATATATAATCAATTGCTGCACAAGGTTGCCCTTTTTAATATGTAATAACGAGTTCAAGTTATAAAGGTTTTATTTGAAAGGAATAGAAAAGCAAAATCACATACGCAAGCAACCGAGTCGAGTAGTTTCAGATCCACCCCCCTCTTCTAGAACAGCTTGGCATTGGCAGCATTTAGGCGGCCAATCATACTCCCCGTCAATAACCCATTCTGAATATGTCCGTATCTGTGAAAGACGACAAAACAAATGAAAGCTTAAACAAATAAACACCACAGCTCGGTACACAAACTTCATTAGTTTGAGATGATAAATGAAGAACCTGGTAAAGAAAATAACGGTTCATTTGATGTAAAAAAGTATTTCCTGTTTTTACGAAAGCTAATTAATCAGACAGATACTATCTTATTCTCAATTAATTTATTATTTACAAAGATTTGCGTAAGAAGCATGGAAAACTTTGACCGGTATTGTCGTTTTGTATATAAATAAATATTTGAAAATTAAGCAGAGTTGTACTAGTAATTATGAGTGAAAACGGAGAATTAAAAAACATGTTATCTCTAAGGAAATAAGAAACAAAAATGATGAATGTATAATATGAAATGAAGATTGATAGCTTACCACGCAGATTTGGTGGTCTGGGAAGCAGATACATTCTCCACAGACAGGAACTTTGTGAACGAAGCAATATAGCTTAGTAGCCTAATACAAAACCCAAAATCAAACAAGTCCAGAAAATAACGAAGAAATGAAATTGAGACAAAATTGAATAGATCGCCAGAATGAGGAAATATTGATTGATCTGAATTGAATTGATGATAACAAGAAATTATCCGATCTGAATTTAGGGTTTTGAAAAGAGAAAAGAAGAGATACCTTGCGACATTTGCAGACCACCATTGCATTGATTGATTGAGGGATATGATCAAATTAAATCTGATATAATATATGTTATATGGATGCAAAACTTAGAGAAGAAATAATTGGAAGGAGAGAATATATTAAATCATGAAACAATCATCATAATTGCGCAGAGATTAAGTGAAATTGTTGAAAATCAAATAGGATCAGCTCACTGCGAATAACCAAACCCCCTCTCTTCTCTTCTCTTCTCTTCTACGTTTCTTACCGAGCTCAGATCCCTTTTTTTAATTAATTGAGTAAATCATTAAATTGGTACCTCTATCAAATTTTTAAAATAACTCAAAATCAAAATTGTTCAAACATTTTTTAATTGGTTTTAACTCTATTAATTATTTTGTATTTTAAATGTTAATGATTCGATGTCTTTTGGATATTATTTAATGGTTAACAATTAATGCATTTTGGAATTTATTTGGTACGTGAATGGGTTAAAATACAAAACAATTAATAGAGTTGGAGACCAATATGAGGAATGTTTGATAGAGTCAGAGACCATTTTGAGTTATTAATAGAGTAAGAGATCAATTTAAAAATTTGGTACAAAGACAGGACCAATGAATTTGTTATAACTGCTTCATTTAATTTTATTAACAATTTACTCTTAATGAATTCATTTCTCTCAAGCCAGTTTGAAAGATCGGTCTCACTAACTGGTATAGCTTTTCTATTTTTATTTAGTAAAATTACACCCCTCGTCTCTTAACTTCAATCAAATAATAATTTTTTGTTTATCTTTTTTTTCATCATTTTTTGTTTTTGTCCGCTTTCATATGGATTTTCAAATATTTTTTTAAAATTTTTTTATGAAAACATGAGTGGAGCACCACCATAGAGTTGAACATTAAGAGTTCATATCAAAATAAAATCGTGTAATTGAATTTTGAAAATCCATATGCAAATTGATTAGAAAGACAAAAATAATGTGCCAAAAAAATAAAAGATGAAATCATTATCTAAAATTAAATTAAGGCATGACCAGTGTAATTTTGTCTTTTATTTTAATTCTTTTGGTAAATGTTAGTAATTATTTGTAATGTTATGTTAACAGGCGGAGGTAGTGGGGGGGCCTTTAGGGGCCATGGTTCCCCCTACATTTGCAATAATTTTTTTTATATGTTACAATTAACTAGGTTAAAAATTTTAAAATTTTTAGTAAGGTATGTATTAGGTGATGGTCCTCCAGTTAATCTAATTAATATGTAATTATTGTTATGTGAGAGGGGAGTTTTGCAATCTGGCAAGATTACACCATATTCAGAAACATTATGTTTGTCTTTTTTGGCATCATCAATGACTAGTTTGCAATCCATTTCCAATATAACATTGTTGTGTTCCGATGCATCAATCTTTGCATCAAGTCATTGTTGTAGCTGTCATGACGGCGCTTCAAACAGAGGCATTCGCCGATACCTACGTTTTGATAACCCACGCAGATTGTCGCATCTATGTTGTACTCGATGTATAGAGCATTATAATCGGTTGATGATCAAACCAGTGAACCAGTATGATCTGTACCGAATTGGACTAGATTGATACTTGAGTGAAAATTTTGTTAAAACAATGTTGAATTACGCCAAGAGGTAATTGAACTTGACACCAACGCTTTATATTTAACAAAAATTACCCTAGGCCAAATTTGCTTGCTTGTAAATAACGCGTCTGAGTTCTAAACATCTAATTCTTACATTAAGAAACATGTAAACTCATGCCTATATCTATTTACTCCCTCGTTTTTTTTATGTATGAATTTTGTTTCCTTTTTACAAAAAAAACTGAAGCACCTTATTTTTCTTTTTCCAATTGTTTCCTAACCATCACCTCACCTATATATATATTATCTAAGCATGTATTGATAAAATATTGTTAAGTTTATGTTTCCCGTTAATTTTGTTTTTCTAAAACTATTATTTTTTATTAATTTATTTATAGAAGAATTTTTATTAAATTTTATAGTTATGAAATTTATATCATGGATATTTTAAATTGTTATATAGACCCAGTTAATAGTCATGTGGTCCAACCACTGATTCGCTAATCTGACTAGTGACCCAATGCTTTGGCCGGATCAATCACCGGTTTGGATTTTAAAATATTGATTTGGATCAACGAAGTTTTGTTGAATCAGTGCATATCGCCAGCCTAGTATAGAAACGGAAAGACAAGGCTAGCTGATGCAACATAATGTGTGATGTTGTCGTGATGGTCTTCTCGCGACATTTAGCATTTCTCTTTTGTTTCATATATATGTTTTCAAATGATAGTGTATTAACAAAGAAATTTAGCTTGATGTGTGTATAAAAATGATGGGTGACGTGATCAATATATTAGGATAGCACCATATTACGTTGCCATATAGGGTTTAACGCATCCTTACAAAATCAAATTATAAGATGAAGGATGTCACTCCTTTTGAACTTGTAAGGTGGGGGTGTGTTTATTTAAATGAGTTGGTTTTCTGTAGTCGAGATTGTGTGTGGAATCCCACGTTTGATTGACAAATTTCCCTTTTGCAGTGTGATTCATTGATGAGGTCAAATATGTGCGCAACCTCCCTTAAAATGTGTTCCCTTAGTCATCTCTCCTTTGCGGTTAAAGGCGCTATAAACAATGAGTGTGGGTTGAGTGCCTCATTGTCTTGTTATCCTGAATTTCGACTAAGTATAAGGTCTTCAAGACCTACATATTCTTCAGTAGACTCAAAAAGAATCAATCGACCATTGTTTAACTTTAATAACACCCAATTGACCTTCCATCATCTTAGGGAAAACTCATCAATCCTTAAATCGTATGTCTATCATTTTCAGAGAATTGAATTATTATTTTTAGGTGTAAATAGCTGTCTTAGGCCACCTAAAATAATGGTTTCCTCTTAATCATATTATTATATTTGTTTGGGCGCTTCTTTTTTAAGCTATTTCATCCACCAGTGCTCCTTGTTTTGTGTCAAATAGCATATGGATATTTGTTGACTTTTCATTGCGTTTCTCACGTTACATGATGAAATAGCAGTCCTCATTTTCAAATGCTCCATATATCTTACTTTTTTTCATACGATTCGTGCATTTTTCCAGCAACATATAGCATTACTCGATGTGGTATGGGATTTACTAAGGACATAGAGCCATGAAATTTGTTGTTCACACATTTGATTTGGCTGAGAAACACATGTAAAATACGATAATACCCTTCGGCAGTTAACTGCCGAAGAAATATAAAACCGGCTGCAGTTAACTGCCGATGTTCTGTGAACATAAACCGAAACAGAAACTCAGTTTTCTAGTTTCCTTCAATTGATCAAAAAACTTCCAAAACCATCCAAGTCCTTCAATTTGGATTTTTGAGGAAAATCAAGTGCATCATCTCTATTTAATCACAAGTAAGTATCTTGACTCATTTTTAATCATAATGTTAGTTTGTGTAGGTTTTTTTTAAAATAAAAAAAAATGGTAGTTTGCATGTGGTTAGGGTTGATGTTGGAATTGAAATTTTGATGATTGCATGTAGTTTATAATTGAATGTAGTTACTTTAATTGATGTTTGAATGATGTTAGAGTATAATGTGGTTTTGAATGGTGGCAAAAGAACACATTTTGAGTATGATTGATACTTTGCACACAAAGTGTTTGATAAAATGCCCCAATGACAATTTTATTGATTACTTAGTTAGTTTAGGTTATGAGAATTAAATTGAATGATGTTTAGGTTATGATGGAAATGATGCACACAAATTATATTGAAATGATGATTATATTGAATGGTTTAGGTTTAGTTTAGTTATGTTTATGT
>Ga0228711_1012062_pt1 | contig 10736 bp, 5 predicted proteins | sample MedpolnodulmetaG_2_FD_177996 | JGI IMG/M metagenome (GOLD analysis project Ga0228711, IMG submission 177996) | Root nodule microbial communities from Medicago polymorpha collected in Santa Monica, California, United States - brown nodules | ecosystem: Host-associated > Plants > Roots > Nodule...
CCTCGAGAGAGGCTTTGATACGCTAAAGAGAAACTTGTCTTTATAAAGTAGGTCGAATATAAAGTTATGGTTTAGGGTTTGTTTGTGAAGGATTCGTCATTACGATGAACCAATAATCCCAAAGCGTCTTTTATTTTTATTATTTTCTTTTAATTAAAAACCCAAACTTTTTAACCTTTGAAACTTTCATTCTAATCAATATTAAAAGTTAATTAAATTCATAACTCCCTGTCGGAACGATACTCTATTTTTACTACTTCGGTAAAACCGTGCACTTGCGGTTTTGCTCATCAGGTACCACATGCATCTAAAATAGTCTAGAACATTGCATGCATTTATTAATTGGTGAGTCGAGTTCTTATTTGGATATGTGAATCGGTGTATATGTGCATTGGTGAACTTTTGGTGATTGTTGTGAATACTTGAACAATGTGAATTGTATGTATACTTGATTGAGCTTGTATATTTATTGATTAAATTTGTTAATCATGTGAAATTACATTGTGTTGTTTATTTCCATTTGATTATTTTTAATATGGATTGTGGACTAACCCCCGGTGGTCGTTTGGTTGACCGTCTATCTTATTCGTATGGATGGGTAGACGACGTGCAAGACTAGTTTGCTTATCTTGGTGAGTTGCTTGAGGATAGATTTGGAGCTACCTCGTTTGTTTTGGAGTCTATAGAGTCGGGCTCTAATTTAGGGGTGTCTGTTTGTTTATTTTTTTGTTATGACTTGTTGAGATATCATGTTCACTCAGTGTGTTGAGTTGAGAATTTATATTTTGTGATGTAGTATGTTTATATGACATGGCTATTTGGAGATGCGTTGTTTTATTTGATGAGATGTATTGCTACTACACTGTGATATATGTCTTTGAGAAAAATTATTTACATGTTGTTGAACTCATTCGAAGATGTAACATCTAAATTCTTATGCGATCGTATAATTAGCGTAATTTATCGCTTTAAGGGTTTAGGGTGTTACATGCAGCAACAGGAAGAGGTATTGTCGCAAGGGGATTTGACAAGGTTTGAAAGTGCGGCAACCTGCAATGCTACTGCCAAACTACCCAAACAGCAGCCTTTTGCTACGTTTATTCCGCATCGGTGTCCTGTGATGATTTGGAAATAATACAGCAGGCCTTGGTTGCTACTAATGTCGATGATGAAGAAGGTCTTACTACTGTTGTGTCCAAGAGCAACCGAAAAAAGAATAAAGGCTATCAAACCCGTTCCAAAGGTCTGTTACCAACTTCGTCTCAATGAAGATTTAATGGTAAAGAGGTGTTTGTGGCAGCTATTTATGTGCATTCTGTTTGGCGTGCTTTGGGCTAATTTAACCGTCTTCACACTGTTCAGACACGGTTTGGTGGGATTTTATGCCTGATTTTGTTCGGGATGTTTTTTTAGGGACCGCTAGCGGTTACCTAACTTTCGTTTTCCGATTTTATTTTCGTTATTTTTCTTTTGAGGGTTCAGTTTGGCCCCCCTCTTGTACATTTTTTTTTTTTTTTCTATTTATATATATATATATATATATATATATATATATATATATATATTATATGGGTGGGCGGCAGAGGATTTGAGTTCTCTGGGGGTGCCAACCTAGTCGGGTTATCTAGCCGCTCTCTGATGTCTTACTCACTCTTGATTCAATAAAAACACATCTTTTTAATCTTTAAATTTATTCTTATCTATTTGTTACATGTGTTATTTGTATTGAAAATTAAGGGCATTTTTGGAAAGAAAAATCCGGTCCAAAAGTGCTGAAAGGGGTAGTTTTCTTTATATATATAGTATATTAGAATTTTTTTTAAAATATAATGATTATTGAGATATTTACACTACATAAAATTTAAAAATAAATTGAAAACTTAAATAAAATATATTTTAAAAATAAATTGAAAACTTAAATAAAATATTTAGTTGATATTTACACTACATAACCTTACTTTATATATACTAGCGAAAAGACGGGCACGGTCCGTCTTTCCACTCTTTTTATTGCGCTAACGTTTGAAAAATATGAACAGTTTTTTTTTTATGAAATTATAATTTTAATTAAAAGAAAAATATAAATGTTTATTGCTTTCAAATTATATATAATAAATTAAACTAATCATGATTATCTATTTCAATGAAACCAACAATATAACAAAAAAATTTAATCTAAATTCTTATTTTTTTAATGACACCAACAACAATCTTTATTATTAAAAAAGTTGTTGTTTAAGGTTAAAATTGGGATAATAATGAAAAAGTAAGTATAGATACAATCATCTAGTTTGTTACACTTATATAGTAAAAAACTGAACATTTATGTTTGTTACACTTTTATTTTAATATTTAAATTTATTTTTATCTATTTGTTACATGTGTTATTTGTATTGAAAATTGAGGATATTTTTTGAAAGAAAAATTCAGCCCAAAAAAGCTGAAATGGGTAGTTTTCTTTATACTAGCGAAAAGACGGACACTCACGTGCCCGTCTATCTACTCTTTTTATTGCGCTAACATTTGAAAATTATGAACGGTGTTTTTTTTATGAAATTTTGATTTTGATTAAAATTAAAATATATATATAAATGTTTGTTTCTTTCAAGTTATAAAAAATCAAACTAACCATGATTATCTATTTCAACGACACCGACAATAATACAATATAACAAAACAAATATAATTTAAATTCTTGTTTTAGTGACACCAACAACAATTTTATTATAGAAAAAGTTGTTTAAGAGTATAATTGGAATGATGAAAAAGTAAGTATAAATATACTCATCTAGTTTGTTACATTTTTTAAATGATAAAGAAAAAAGAAAAAATATATATACTCATATCGTGTTTGTTACATTTGTTTTAATATTTAAATTTATTCTTATCTATTTGTTACATGTGATATTTGTATTGAAAATTGAGGATATTTTTGAAAAGAAAAAGTCAACCTAAAAGTGTTGAAATGTATAGTTTTCTTTACATACAGTAAGTATAGATACCCTCAATTTTAATTATAAATTATAAGAACAATTTGATGAAAAAAATTTGTTTGTTATAGGAAAGATAAAGTGTGAAAAAAAAAGTTTGTTGAAGAGAGGAAGAAAGAGATATTTCATTTGTTTTTTTAGATAAAATATTTCAATTGTTATTATTACTGACGGGCACACTCTTTTTATTACACTAACACGTGTATATTAATAACGATATTTTATAGAAATTTTCGTGTAAATTAAAAACGATATTTTATTTAATTTTTTTGATATAGATTAAAATTATAAATATATATATTTGTGACATTCAAATGTAACAAATTCAACAAACTATATTTATCTTTTTCAATGACAACAATAATATAACAAATATAATAATAATAAAAAATTAAATAACACCAATAATATAACGTTATATAAGAAAATTTGTTTAAGCGTATAATTGGAATAAGGTCGATCCAAAATCTGCCAAATACCACCTATTATATATATATATATATATATATATATATATATATATATAGTATAGATTTGAAAGAAGAAGAAAAAAAAACGGAGTATTAGGTATGCAACATAAACATATAAATAGAAACTTCAGAAAGCCGAAATCTAAAAATAAAATAGATTTATATAAAAAGACATTGATCGATTTACATTGTACAACACAATTATTAAATCCCTAATAACCAACAGTGCTGAAGTCTTCTCTCCAACTATTAAGCCTTAAAAACACATTGAAAGATCAACAAGCAACACATATTTCAGGTAGTCTTTATTCGTCTCTCTTTATGTTTCAGAATCACTCTCATGTATCCTAATGTTATCTTGGTATTGTGTTTATTGTTTATTCTTGACGTTTGTAACATAATTATTTGACTATTAAGTTTCTGCATAATAGTATATGAGAAAGCATCTCTTATATAATTAAGGCTTAATAGCAACTTTTGTCCCCTAACTTTCACGAAGTTGCGATTTTGGCCTCCTAAAAAAAACGACAAAACCGCCCCCTAAGTTTTGCAACTGTAGCAGTTTTGGCCCCCAAGGCCAATTTTGATAAAAAAAAATAAAATAAAATAGCACGTGGCACCTCACTTAGGGTGCCACGTCAGCGTAGACCGAGTCAAAATTGGCCTTGGGGGCCAAAACTGTCACATATGCAAAACTTAAGGGGTGGTTTTGTAGTTTTTTTTTAGGGGGCCAAAATCGCAACTTTAGAAAAGTTAGAGGGTTAAAACTGCTATTAAGCCTATAATTAATTATTAAATTAAATTCAACCAGTGGTATAGAGCATGCCCTTCTATTTGGTTTATTGAGATAAATTGGATTTAATGCCTAAAAATCATCTGTGATTGGAGGTTTTTTGTTCTTTCTAATTTGTGTGAACCATGAACCCTATTTTTTGAGTTTGCAATTTGGATAAAGTTTGTTGCCTTAATTCTAGACAAACAAAATATTGGTTTGTTGTTCTTAAAAAAATATTGGTTCGTTGTGATGGTTCGCTACTTTGGATATAAATATACATCATCATAAATTTAGAACAATTGTTTTTTATCAAGGACCGTGTCTTCGATAAAAAGTTCTACTTTTTTTTAGAAACAAAAACAAAAAAGTAGCTTAGTTGGTACTATTGCAAAATTGCCTTATAGCAAAATCACACACTATTTTGAAATAGAGTACATCATAATGGATATATTATTTTAATTGCGAAGGGACTGACACTCACGTGTCTGCCTTTCCACTCTTTTTATTGCACTAACGTTTGAAAATTATGTACGGTTTTTTTTTTGAAATTTTGATTTTAATTAAAACTTAAAATATAAATGTTTGTTATATCTAATTTTTTTTAATGACACCAACAACAATCTTTAGATTATATTGTTGGTGTCATTAAAAAAAAGGAATTTAGATTATATATTCTTTTGTATTGTTGATGTCGTTGAAACAAATAATCATGGTTAGTTTTGTTTGTTATAATTTTTTTGAGGAATGATTTGTTTTTTTTTACAAGTTGAGGAGTGGTTTGTTATAACTTGAAAGTATCATACATTTATATTTTTAGTTTTAAATAAAATCAAAATTTCATAACAATAATGTTCATAATTTTTAAACGTTAGCATGTTAACACAATAAAAAGAGCAGAGACACAGACACGTGAGTGATCGTCTTTTTGCTAGTAATTTTAAAGCAACAAACATTTGTATTTTTAGTTTTAATCAAAATAAAAATTTCATACGAAAAACGTTAACACAATGAAAGAGCGGACAATCACGTACCCTTTTTTTGCTAGTATATATATTGTAAATAGATTTTTTTTGGTGCGTGTAAATGGTATTAAACGAGAGTAAAAAATTCCAAAAAAACAAAAAACGAGAGTAAAAAAAATACGGAGGAGTATTAGCTACGGAACATAAACCTATAAATAGAAACTTCAATCTTTCAGTCGAAAATCATTGGATATTTTCTTCAGCCATTCCGTTTCCGTCGCTAAAAGATTTGATTTTGATTCCTCTTGAATTTGATTTCTGAAAACAAAATTGATTCCTATAAAAACACGTTGATTGTAACACAATTGTTAAAACCCTAATAACCCTTTCTTGAAAAAACACTTACTCAGATCCTTTCTTCCACTACAGCATCAAACCATGTCACTGGGGAAAATTCACCGTCTGGAGATAGAGAATTTCAAGTCATACAAAGGTTCCCAAATCATCGGTCCCTTCGCTGGCTTCACAGCCATCATCGGCCCTAATGGCGCCGGTAAATCAAACCTAATGGACGCTATCTGCTTCGTTCTCGGCGTTAGAACCATTCACCTCCTTGGTTCTCAACTAAAGGATCTTATCTACGTATTCGATGACAGCGGGAACCAGAAGAAAGAACGTTCTGCCTTGGTTCGCTTGGTTTATCAACTCGCTGACAAATCTGAGATTCAATTTGCAAGAACCATCACTGCCACAGGCGCAAGTCACTACTTCATCGACGGTATTGTGGTTACCTGGGATGTCTACAATGCTAAACTCATATCTCTTGACATTCTTGTCAAAGCTAGCAATTTCTTGGTCATTTAGGGTGAGGTGGAATCCATTGCATCGAAAAATCCAAAGGAACTTACTTTACTTTTCGAACAGATATCTGGCTCGGATCAATTCAAGAGAGAGTACGACAAGTTGGAAAAAGAAAAAAACTCTGCAGAGGAGAAATTGGCGCTTGTTTATCAGAAGAAAAAGACTATTTTGATGGAGAAAAAGAAGAAGAAAGAACAAAAGAAAAAGGCAGAGCAACATCTTCGGTTGCAAGACGAATTGAAATCTATGAAAAGGGAACATTTCTTGTGGAAGTTGTTCAATATAGAGAATGATTTTGCTAAAACCATCGAGGAACTTGAAGTTGATAAAACAAGCTGTGAAGGTGTTGGTAAAGAGGTAGAAAAATTTGAACATGAAGCCAATGAAAAGGAAAAAGAGCTAGCCAATTGTGTTGAAGAGATTAAGCTACTTGAGGAGAAAATAACTGAGATAAGCAACAAACTTGATGACAAGACTCGACCCGATGTTATCAAGTTAAAGGAGGAAATATCTCGTATCAATTTGAAAATTGAAAAAGCGAAGAAGGAGCTATGCAAAAAAGGTGAAGAACGAAAGAGGCATGCTAATGATATAGCAATTCTACAGAGAAGTATTTGGGATCTTAAGGCGAAAATGGATGACCTACAGGAAAAGGGTCGAAATGTTGGTGGTCAGATTAAGTTAGATGGCAATGACTTGGAAGAATATAGTAGAATAAAAGAGGAAGTTAGGATAAAAACTGCAAATCTTAGAGAGAAAAAAGAACTTCTTGATGGGCAGCAACGTGCTGATAGTGAAGCTCAAACTAATTTGGAAGAAACTCTTCAACAATTAAAAAACCGGGAGTCGGAGCTGGATTCAAAGGAAAAACAGATGCGAGAAAGGCTTGATAATTTTGCAAAGAATAAAGATGACCTGGAAAACACGAAGAGAGAGCTGTGTCTGTTGCAGGAAAAGCAAAGTGATTTCAAGCGAGAATATGATAACTTGAAGAAAAAAATTGGTGATGTAGTAAATGAACTACATGAATTAAAATCTGATAGATATGAAAACGAGAGAGATGCTAAGTTTGCTGATACTGTGGCGACTCTAAAACGCTTGTTCCAAGGAGTCCATGGTCGCATGACTGATCTTTGTAGACCAACACAGAAGAAGTATAATCTAGCCGTTACCGTTGCAATGGGTAGATTAATGGATGCAATTGTTGTTGACGATGAAAATACCGCGAAGGAATGCATCAGACATTTAAAAGAGCTGCGGTTTCCTCCCCAGACATTTATTCCTCTACAGTCTATTCGTGTGAACCTAATAATCGAAAGATTACGCTCGTTAGGGGGTACCACAAAACTGGTTTTTGATGTGATTCAGTTTGATCCTTCCTTGGAGAGGGCAATTCTCTTTGCTGTTGGGAACACTCTTGTTTGTGAAGATCTTGAGGAGGCCAAAATTTTAAGCTGGACTGGTGAGAGGTTAAAAGTTGTAACTGTGGACGGAATTCTGCTGACAAAATCTGGCACAATGACTGGTGGCACTAGTGGTGGAATGGAAGCAAGGTCAAAAAAGTGGGATGCCAAGAAATTTGAAGAATCCTCCCAGAAGAAAGAGAAGTATGAATCGAAGTTGGAAGAGCTAGGATCAATTAGAGATATGCATCATATTAAAGTGTCTGAAGTAGAGGAAAAAATCAGCGAACTCAAGAAGAAAGCTCAATATGCTGAGATTGAAAAGCAATACATCGAAAATAAGCTTCCAACATTGAGCGATGAAAAGGGGACTATCAAAAAACAAATTGAACGAGTTAGTCCAGAACTGATCAAGTTAAGAGATGCTGTTGAAAAGAGAAATGCAGAAATACGCGAGCTTGAGAAGAGTATAAATGAAATCACTGTTGAGATATACAAAGACTTCAGCAAGTCAGTTGGGGTTGCAAACATTCGCGAGTTTGAAGAAACTCAACTCAAGGCTTCTCAAAATGCAGCAGAGGAGAGACTGAACCTGAGGAGCCAACTTTCAAAATTAAAATATCAGTTGGAGTATGAGCAAAATCGGGACATGAGTTCTCGAATTCAAGAATTGGAATCTTCGCTGAGTGCTTTAAAGAATGATTTAAAGGGGCTACAGAACAAAGAGGCCAAAGCAAAGTTAGCATTGGAGAATGCTACTGAACAGATAAATCAGTTGAAGGGTGAATATAAAGAGTTGAAATCCAAGTCAGAGGATTCTGAAAAGGAAATTCAGGAACGGAAGAAGAGGGCTTCTGCAGCCAAAATAAAATTATCACAACTTAATCATCAGATTAAGTCAAAGGAGGAATGGATCGAGAAGTTAATGGGGCAAAAGCAGGAAATACAAGACAAGTGTAAGCTGGAGCAGATTAGCCTTCCAATCATATCAGATCCTATGGATACCGATAGCTCAACAGGTCCAGTTTTCGACTTTGATGAGCTCAGTAGGACACTGAGAAATAGGAGACACTGTGACAGGGATAAAATAGAGGTAGAATACAAGCAAAACATGGATGCGCTGATGTCTAAGATCGAAAGTACAGCGCCAAATTTGAAGGCATTGAAACAGTATGATGCCCTGGTTGAAAAAGAAAGACTTGTAACTGAAGAGTTTGAAGCTGTCATGAAAGAAGAGAAGGAAAAAACAGGTAGATTCAATGTGGTAAAGCAGGAGAGATATAATTTGTTCATGGGTGCTTTCAACAATATATCTGGTAATATAGATAAAATCTACAAACAACTTACAAAGAGCAACACACATCTTCTTGGTGGAACAGCATACCTATATTTGGAAAATGAAGACGATCCATTTCAACATGGCATCAAGTACACTGCTATGCCTCCCACAAAGGCATTCTACGACATGGATCAACTTTCTGGTGGCGAAAAGACAATTGCTACGCTTGCGTTGATATTCTCCATTCATAGGTAGAGTTGTTTGCGCTTGCTGCATTTTTGGTTTGAGAAAGTATTTTGTTTTTTACTTTTTAGTAATAAAACTGTCCTCATTGTTTTTACTTTATTTCCTATTTTTAAATATTTGTGTATGTAAACAAAAAATAAATGTTATTTAAATTTTGAAGAGTTCAACCAAGTAATAAATATACTTAAACATCTTGCCTATACAGAATGTCTACTAACATGGTTCCCGCTTCCTTATCTTTTCAGTTATAAGCCTTCACCATTTTTCATACTTGATGAAGTTGATGCTGCATTGGACAACTTGAATGTTGCGAAAGTTGCTAGCTTTATTCGTTCAAAATCTTGTGAAGGAGCGAGGGCTAATCAAGATACCGATGTTGGAAAGGGTTTTCAGATAATTCAAATATCACAGAAAGATCACTTCTATAACAACGCTGAAGTGTTAGTCGGGGTTTGCAGAGACTCTAAAAGTGGCAGTTCGAGAACACTCTCGCTTGATCTCACTAAATATCAGGAGTCCTAAAATTCATTCATTCAATACATTTTGTTATTTAAGTTCTTTGTAATGTGCAAAGCTCAATTTGCAATTTATAGAAATCCTTCACTTAGGTTCTTCCTTTCTAATGGGAGTTCATACTGCTTCATCTATATCTATACTTTATTTTACTCTCATTTATCTTTCAATGTCTGAGTGGTTTACTTGGTATTTCTAACCATTTTCTAAACATTGAAATAGTTCTTAAATTGTATCTGTTTTGGACCTTAGGTATCTGTATTATTTAATTCATATTCAATTTAATTTCTTTTCTATCTGTAGTCACTGATTTCTCGATCTGTTACTTTTTTCCTTAAAAATAGATTTTGCCTCTATAGATGCACATAGATTAGTTAACAGTGTTGTTAATGGCACTCATGGCGCCACAATGGCGGAAACACATGACAGATTTTTGAACAAAAATCATAGGAAATTTGTAAAGGAACGCCAACCATTGTGGCGACATAGGTCGCAATGGCGTGTTTATATGGCGGATGTTTGGCTTTCTCCTATATTCTGTCATACACTGGCGACAACATCGTTAGTTACGAAATAACCAGGAAGTTAAAGTGTTAGTTTGGATTTACGAGGACTCTAAAAGAGGCTGTTTGATAACTCTCATTTTATCTCACCAAGAGATCTGGATAGGTATATGTTGGCAAGTCCTACTGTCAAATGTATGTGGAGCATTATAATGTGGCTTTGAAAGAATTATTTAGTTGGAGTTTGGGTGTTGCAATATAATGTGGAATTGGGTTAAGCTACTGTGTGGTGTAACTTTCATCTCACAACTTTGGAGTTTGGCTCACTTAAGAATTATTCTTGTGGTAATGAGCTTTATATAGGGAGTCCTAACCTTCATCCATTCGATACGTTATATAAGTTAAGTTGCTTGCGATGTACAGAGCTCGATTTGCAATTTTACAATAATAATTATCAAAAGTGTCATTATTCTACACGACTTTTATATTTGTTGGTTTCAACTAACAGGTAGAATTTTTTATTTTTTTTTTATGGAAAATGTTAATTTTTCTCTTTTTTTTTTTTTCTGGTTTTTGATTCAATTCTAGAGCCCTTTTTCCTGTAAGTTGGGTGCTGTTAAGGTCTAGCATTGGTGTTCAGGTGTTTTTCATTTTTTACAATATCAGACTGGACTCTTGTATCAAATTACCTATAGCATTTCTCGTGCTTGGGTATTTTTTGTTTAAGAAATTTA
>Ga0228711_1012063_pt1 | contig 10736 bp, 10 predicted proteins | sample MedpolnodulmetaG_2_FD_177996 | JGI IMG/M metagenome (GOLD analysis project Ga0228711, IMG submission 177996) | Root nodule microbial communities from Medicago polymorpha collected in Santa Monica, California, United States - brown nodules | ecosystem: Host-associated > Plants > Roots > Nodule...
TTTCAATGCTAACCTCAAACGAATCAATATTTCTTATACATGGGGGGCTATAAGTATTTGATGGTAGGTAAAAAATTTATATTCCCTAAACATGGGGACTATAAGTATTTGATTTAAGTTGAAATTCTCATATGATTCAAACATGGGGATATAGATATTTAGTTTATGTTTTTTATTTTAATCATTTTCTCTATCATCTTACCATGTTCATTGTCTACAAGGGCATCTTTTGATTGTTATCTTTGCTAATAAGCTATTTAATTGTTGAGACTTTTTTGTGGTCATTTCATGATTAAAATACAACATTGTAGGACACAGGCTAAAAGTTGAGATGGCTATGGCAGTTGTTTTATTTATTAGTTGTTATAGAGTAACTATATAATTTAATTTATATGAACGACAATTTAGCTTATTTACTTTGTTCTTTTCTTAAGAACCCATAATTCAGTTTACTACGTTAACGCACGGGGCAAATACTAGTGTGTGTGTGTGTATATATATATATATAAGTGGTTGCTAACTCATATTTTTTGACTTGAATGGACAAAAATGCCCTGCCCTTGTCTTATACCTCCTTCCACCTCTCCTCTCCCTCCTTTCACTGCCACAGCCGCCACCAACTTGAAGGTTTTGTTTCCAATCAACCAAATTTGTTCAATAACACAAATCACACCAAAATCAAACAAATTCATCAATACCTGAATCTGTTCAAATACGAGTGAAGCTAAGGGGTGCAAGGAACGACTTCGGGTTTGACGGCGTCAAGGATTATGGATCTGTGATTTTTGACCCAGTACCATCTCCTTCAACTTCAACCTCACTTCCCATTTCAGACCCAGTAGCCATTGCCAGTGGACTCTTCATCATGCCTCCACCACGCCTTAAAAACCAGTACTATCTTGTGAGGTCTGGAGAATCAGAGTTTGAGAGCATGGGAGTGATTAACACCAACCCTGTGGATAATGGTTTATCTGATAGAGGGAAGAAACAGAGTATTAGAGCTGCTTTATTTTTGAAAGAAATGGGTGCTTGTGATAATAATTGTTGGATTTTGCCTGCTATTACTCAGAGAGCTTATCAAACTGCTGAGATTATTGCTTCTGTTAATTCTATTACCAGAAGGTTCTTATTTTGCTTTTGTAGTTATTCTTGTTAATGTTGATGATGTGTTTTTTGGTTTTAAACTATTAATTTGTGGATTGTGAATTTCTTTGATTTCAGTTATATTGATGCACGGGGATTAGGTGCTTACGAAGGAAAAACATTAGAATATGTTTCAGAAGTAAGATTTTCACTCCATGGGCTGTTTTATAATTATTTATGTTTTCCAACTGCTAGAAAACATTGTTTGTGGCAGCACATATGCATACGAATTTCGATATAAAACGATAAAGAAAAAAGAAAATTGAGTACTTAGACTTTGTCATGAAATTGTTGTTGTTTGAATATTTTGCATAGAAGCTTGAAATTGAAGTGATCATGTTCATGAATCTATGTTGCAGATGAACACATGGGTAAAATGGTCTTTTCGCGTTTGTCTGTAAAGCTCAGGGGTATTTTAGTCCTTTTACACCAACTTTTGATGAGTCAGCAAGCCACTTAACTAATTAGTGACGTGACAATCATTAAATGGGTTGAGGGACCAATTTTTAAGTGATTAAATTTTGGGAGGGCAAAATGCCATGATTAAATAATACAGGGACCATTTTTTAAATGACTCCTATTTGCAGGGACTAAACACGTATAAAAGCCTATATTCTAAACATCCTTGGTTGATATGATTGTTTATTTGGTCCTTTGCTTTCATTAATCAATTTTAGTTCAATGTCTAGCTTTTGATCTTAAACCAGCTACATTAAGACTCATGAAGATACACAATCCGCTGCGCCAAACTTAAAATCTTGTCAAACATGTCATGCGCGTTGAATATATAATATTATAAACAGCCACTGGGCTATTAAAACTCAAAGTTTGGGCCCCTAAAAATGTGAGACCCGACACCATAGAGCTGGTTGCACACCCTCTGGGTTGGACCTACTAGTAAGGCATCATGTGTTTCTAGACAACTTCTTAGCTATTGGGAGTTTGGAGGGGAGAGGAAGGCTTAAAAAAAAAAAGTGGCAAGAATGGAGAGCTTTGGGAGGGGAGGGGTTTGGGTGGCTTAGTTTTCTTCATAGTACGAAATTCTCCTAATTTAGAAAAACTAAAAAATTGTACTTGAGGAGGTTTTGAGAGGTTTGAGTAAATTTTCCAAATCCAAAATATATTGTTATAATAGTTGCAAAATTAAAAAAATATTAATCATAAATATTCTTTTTTTCATTCACTAGAAAAACACTCAAAAAACTTTGAAGGTTTCTCTATTTTTCTCTCTAATCTCATCCTTCCAAAATCCTCGCCCTCCAAACTCTCAAACAAAGCCTTAAAGTGTCTAGATTTTGTTATAACCATCATGTTAGTCCCTAGCATCATGTGAATTACAAGTTTATTGTATTTAAATAATTTCAGTGTCTATGAAAATTTAAATAATTAAATAGATAAGAAATCGGGGTGTTAGTGGAAACTAATCAGTGTACAAGAAGTTGGGTTGGGGAAAGTTTCAGTCAAGTTGCTCAACCAAAACAAAACTTTCAGATAAATAATAATTCACAAAAATGAAATTGGAAGAAAATCAAATGAAAATTGAGCCTTCAAAGAATCTTAATAAAGAAGCCATAAGAGAGATACCTATGAGTCACGCCAGTATACAAGCTACTTCCCTTTTTATCCCTATTTTCCTGGGATCGGCCAAGTTTTTCTTTGTTCCTCAAATATTTATATAATGTAAAGAAAATAAAACTCCATCAAAAAGAGAAAATGGAAACCATAAAAGCAAAATTCCATATATATGAACAATGATTAGAGGCCTTTTTTGGGGGCTTTCAAATTGCAATTATTTTTCGTGAGACAGATATGGGGTTTCTCATGAATCTGATGAGGTATTGGGGGGATGATGACCATTGCAACAATGACTTTCTTTTATATAAAAGAAAATTATTACTATTATGGAACAAAACAAGAGCTGATACAAGATGTACCCAAACCATGTTTACATTAAAACGAAAATAAGGCACACCAATCACCTTTAGCATTTTCTTTTCAGGATTTTATGTTCAAATTTTGGTGTTAACTATTGCATCATGAATATGATAATAAACATATTAGACGAAACTATATTGCCTAGTTTACTTTTGTTTAGTGATCCTAAGTGATTACTTGCACAATAAGCTAGCATATAGCTTCTTTTGTATATAATTTAGCAATTGTACATTCATCATTCAGTTAATGAATTCACTATTTCATTCGATCATAATATGGTATCAGTTTCCTCTCTTCTCTTTCCTTGAGAGAGAGTTTGTTATGATCTTAATTGTTTCTCTAACCGTTTTCCTTTGTGTCTTCATCTTCATTCTTCATCCTCCATCGATTATAAACCTTGTCATCAATCTTTCTCAATTAAATAGATGACCTCCTTAAAAAAAGAGAGAGAATTGAATTGGGATATTATTGATTGATTTCTCAATGAGGATTACAATTGTTTAAGTAAGCTTTCAAGGCATAACAAACTAACAAACTTCTTAACAACTCAGCAATAAGGAATCTCAGAAAAGGAATAAAATCTAACCATGAAACCTTAATTGATTGCCAGCACCGCAACCTTAACAGCATGATGTAACACTCAATTAGTCACATAGTAATCTTCTAGAGACTTGGGGGCATAATAGTCCTTTTGGGCCTATTGTTGATTTGGTTTTCATTTCTAGTGTTAGTTTGGGCCTCCACTGTTAGCTGCTTCCTATCATTTATCATCATGAACTGTTTCTTATACGCTTTTGTGGAAGATCACAGTTTTAATCTTCATTTTTGAGGTGATTTCTACACGAACTCATCTTGTTTTCTTTGATTGATTTAATTTCTTACTTTTCATTATGCCTCCATGTTAGGTTTATGTTATCTTCGACAACCTGATTCTGATTAGATCTTCTATTTGCATCTAAGTGAATGTTTGAATTTTGTTGTTGTTTCTCCAAAGCTTAATGGTTGTAACTACCTCACATGGAGTCATTCCATGTAGCCTGCTCTTCGTGTGAAGAAAAAACTTGCCTTCATCAATGAAACCGATCCAATTCCTGATATTGCTAACTTGAATAACACTTCAACATTTTTGATACTTCACATTCATACATGACATTAGGATAACTTGATACACACACATAATCAACTATCCTAATATCATATCTTAGCTATTACAAATCGACTAGAAACTTAGTAAATTTTATTGACTACTAATACACTTATTATTTCCTATTAACTTCTAGGAATAGGTAATTAGTATATTGTTCATACACTCTAAGCGACCGATTGTATTCATATACATCTAATACAAGATGAAATTTCTTCATGGCTTTCATCATTTACAAATATTACAAAAACAGAACAGCATATAATGTCCAACTTGAAACTCAAACTTTGTGGGAAAGGTGTAACCATTTTTTTCATGAATTTTTTTTTGATGTTTGGAAAGATCTCAAAGTGAGGTTTTCCAAAGCTGATATAATTTGTATTGCTTCTCTACGTTCTTCCATTAATAATCTCAAGCACGGTTCTAAACCTGTGTTAGACTATTTCACTAAAATGCATTCTTTATGGGAGGTGTTGAATTCACACATACTTATGCCCAATTGTTCATGTCCACATCCCAGTAGATGTGAAGCTTTGCGTGTTGTTCGCAATTATAGAATTGGAGATCAGGTTATGCAATTTTTTACTTGACTAGACGATAATTTCTTTGCGGTTAAGACTTAGGTGTTGCTCATGGGTCCGCTTCCATCTATTAACAAGGTGTATCCTATTGTTGTTCAAGAAGAAATCAATAATTCTACTTCTTCATTTGTGTCCAATGTTGAAGATCATAGCATATTGGTCAATGCTTCTGACACAAGAAAGCCCAAGGTCATGGTAAAGGGTCCTTTGGTAACTCTTCTCACAAGATTGGTTCATGGTTTTGCACCTTTTCCAATAGAAATGACAACACAGTTGAATTTTGCTATAAAAAACATGGTCATCCTAGCATTAATAAGCAACATTCTTCTGCAAATGCATCTTCTTTTGAAAATAATGCAGCTCCTTCATTTACCAGCAACACCAATGGTTTGGTAAAGAGTCTAAATACTGGTTTATCTCAAGAGAAATTTGATCAACTTGTATCCTTGCTTCAACAATCAAATTTGCTTGCTCAAACTTCCACTTCTTCTGGTTCTGTTTCCGATCATGTTAGTGTCTCACTTGTGCTTACTGCAGGCCAATCTCCTACTCAATCTAGTGCAGGTAATCATAGTATTTTTTCTTTCTTTTTATCTAAATCATCCAATTTTTGGCTTTTGGCTTATTGGTTATGGTGCCATTGACCATAGAAGTTCTTCTCTTCAATATTTTAGTTCATTTTACAGTATTAAAATTGTTAGAGTTAGCTTAGCTAATGGTACCTCCGTTATTGTTAATTATGCTGGTAATGTGCATTTTTTTTTACATTGAAATTGATGTTCTTTATCTTTATTTTTATCAGCTCATGCTTTTTAATTTTCACTTATGCTCTATTGTAATTGTAAAACAAAACACTAACAGTTAAAATAAATAAATAAAAGTAACATTCAACCAAAAAAGATTAATGATAATTACAATGGTGTTACATATTACAATGAACTTTTCAATGTTTAGGAAGTTGTTTTCCTTCCAAAAAGGCCTTAAAAAGCACCAGAGACCTCCCTGGTTGAGAAGAAGGAGCTTCATGACCTGCTCCTCTGATGGTGGCAAAGGTCAGCATGTCCCCGTATACTTGGGTCCAGCCAGCAACCTAGACAATCAATTAAAAAATAAGTTAGTTTCAAAGTAGGGATTTATAATAAGTGAAACTTAAAAAATCACTTTCAAAGAAAGAAGACATAGTGATGTGAACACTTTCACAAAACATAAGATGATAAAGTGATGTGAATGACTTAACAATTAATCAGGATGTAATCATATAGATATGATAGGGTGAGATTTAGAATGGTTGTTAAGTCATTGTTCTCAATAGTATACCCATTATACTCTAGTCCAGTTTGATTTGAAGATATGAGACCCAGTGACAAATTTTCTTTGTTCCAACTTAATTGAACATAATGCGTCCAAATAAAAATAAAAAACTTACCATCTATTGAGTTGCAAAAAGTGAATGACAGGTTGTGTTCATTTGGTGGATGACTTAGCATAATGAATATAGTAAATGACTAAACACCAAATGATACCAGAAAATAAAAAATTTCAAACATTTACCTGTCTTCCCTTAAACCAAGCTCTATGGGACTCTGTTGTGTTCAACCCAAGCTCTTTGGCCAACCCCGACACTAAGGATCTTGTTCCAGTCAATGGTATGACCGAATCTTGGTCACCACTGCAAGGGAAAAATAAAATATTGATTATGGTACAGATGTAATACTGTTAAGAAGTAACGTATAAGTTAGAAGAAAAAATTTGTGTTACCTGTATGCTAGAACCCTTACACCAGATTTAACAAGGTTCCCTAGCATAGAAATGGTAGGATTCTCGAGGTTTTGAAAATCATATGTGGTAACTCTAACAGAAGGAAAATATTGGTATTAGCGGTCAAAACAAACATTGGACAAAATGAATTAATCTATTCTCCAATAAAGAGTAGTACTGAATGGATGGTTGTTAAAAGGTTTTTTTTTTGACTCATTATGTTTAGAACAAAGAAAATTTGTCGTTACGTCTCGTATCTTCAAACTAGACTAGAGTTTAAAAAGCGAGAGATTAAACAGAATCACATTTTCTTCCCAATTCCATCCATTTTTAAAAAATACGAATAATGGAATATATTACTATCAATATACTTCATTTAATTTAGACTGAATCACCGATTCGGTGTCTTAAGTTGAAGAACATTTTGTAATTCCAAACTCTAATGTTAAGCCATCTATGTATCTACTATCGGAATATAAAACTTACGATGAGCAAGTAGACCAGCGGCTGAGCCCTACAAGCTTAATATCCGTGTGCAATGCTTTCTGCACTTCTTTCCTATTAAGATATGTGATGGTTTTATCTTCCACACACACATCAATCTTCTCTTCCGCTTGCTAAATTGGAGATGGAATGAAACATTAGAATTTGAACACAAAAAAAATAAACAAAAAATCAGATTGAAACAAAATATATCAGTATATACCAGTTTAGTCAACACATATGCCTGTTGACTTTGTTGTGGTTGACAAGTATCAGCAGTAACATCAAATCTATCAGTATATCCGCTGACCTGTAAATGAAAAAACTCAATTGTAAAAGTGCAATCTTTAACATCAATTTAATTATAGATCCCAATTTTTTTATAAAAGAAACATCTACATGTACAGCTCAAATGAAAATTTATCTACTAACCTCAATTGACAATAATCTGTTTGTTTCTTGGCAACCTGCACTAAGTCGTCCAGATCGAATCTCTCGTTTCATCATGGCAAAACTGCAAACATTTTTCAACATTTGATATGTTGAAACAGAGATTTGACCGTGTGACCACAAAAATTCAGCTCCACTGCTGAAATCTGTGTCGAATTCAAGAAGGGGATTTCCCATCTGTAAAACATCAACAAAGGAACAATGTTTGTAAAAAATTATAGTTTCTTATCCAAAAATTATTTAAAATAGTAATCTATATTTATGCTCACTGCTATCCCCTTTAGTCTTATGTTGGCTTTGGTTTGGAGGATTAGCTCTGCAAGCTGAGGGGCAAAGTGACCTGAAAACAGTAATTAATGAATTGTTTTGTTAATTAACAAAAAATACAAAATAAAAATACAAATCACTTGACAAAAAATTACTACCTGCGTAGCTTTCCCCAGTGATAAAAAAATCATTGTTTTGATACATGGGGAATCTGGAGAACCAACCTTGTAGAAACAACAGGTTATCCCTAGCTGTATATATAACAAGGGATTGGTAAAAAATATGAAAACTTGAGGTTTATTGAGGTGATTCATTGAAGGAAATTAAGTAAAAAAATAAAACCTGTAATTTGGTCATTCACAAAAGCATAATCAGTCTTGTTAGCTGAATATGAGAAACCAACACCAATTGGAGAGTCTAAGTAGATCATATTAGCTGCTGCAAAATGTAAAAATAAATTTTTAGCACAAAAATAAAAATGAAAATATTAAAAATGAACAAAAATGTAAGAAAGTTGCCGTGTTACCTTTGTTCCAACTGAAGGGGTTTTTAACAAGACCCTTTGTTGTTGGCCGGAATGGACCGTGTTCTGAAAAGGCACCTTGGCCAACTGATGAGCAGCCAGGTCCTTGAAGAATTTAAGAAGAATGTAGTTTGTGTTTTGAAACAAAAATAGTTAGTAGATTGTGTAAAATTAACAGAGTTAGTTACATACCTCCGTTTAACCATAGTACAACTGGTTTTGAAGCAGGATCTACCTCCGCTTCTACAAAGTAGTAGAAGAGTGATCTATGGTGTGTTTCATGATCAACTGTGACGTGCCCAGCAAACTGGTTGAACCCGACTTTCGGCTGATCAGGTAACATTCTGATCTTGTCAGAAGTCACTCCATGGATAACTAGATTTTCCAAAAAAAGAACAAGCATTAACATGAGAATCATGGAAAAAATGAATGGCTTGGTGTTAGATGTTGTTGTCATGGTAAGAGAGATTTGAGTTTGCAGAAAACAAGTGAAGAGAGGTTAAGAATGGAGGAGGCAAGAGGGAAAAGTGATGAAGGTGTTTGTTTGTGTTGAAGTGTTGTGTGATGAGAGTAGTCTTATAGATATGACAAGGCTGACATTTAGAGTGGATGTTACTTAATTGTTACTTAATTTGTTGATCCCATAAAACTGAATGTCGATAATTTTAGACTCTGGAATGTATATGTATATACAAAAACATCATCGAAATTGGGTTATTCTTTTTAATAACCTACCATTGAACAAAAAATATATATCAACCTACCCTACACACACCAAAATGTCGTACTTTTAGGCACCTAGTACAATTATGCCAAACCATTTGGTAAAATTAAGTTGGAAACAATCAATTCTCTGGTTCTAGTAGGCAGTACAATCCCTCCATTTCATTTGGCTAGATTGAGTTGGAATTGTCCTGGTACTGTTGGCTATTTTTTTAGTCATATTTTAATTTGGCCAGTTTGAGTTGATTTATTTTATTTTTTCGTTTTCTAATTGTTTGATTGGTTAAAAAATAAATTAATAATATTGATAATTAATGAAAAATTACAAAATAAATTGATTTCACTATAATTGAGACCAAATTGACCGTATCATAAATAACTGAGTCTTGTATCCCTCCCTTTAATTTGTAGTGTGTACCCATCTCTCTGACTTTACATGTTCAACTGTGTGCCCCTAAATACCCATATATTTACGTACCTGATGGTGAGTTGAGAGATGAGTCATTGTGTGTTATCTCCTTTTTCCTTTTATAGCTTGTCTTGCTAATGCTATAAGCTTTTTTTGTGATTCCTCTGCCCATTATTGGTTGTGTAACTGTCTTCTTATATGTATGTAGGACTTTGAGGGTGGTCCAATGCCACCACCTGCCCAAACCTATTTTTGGCATTCCTCAGTCCTCTCATTGAATAAATCAAATTAAAGTGATGTCCAATATTGTATATTTTATTTTGTTATTTTATAGGAGCAATGCTTGCATTACACCTTCAAACACACCTCTAATGGATTATTATATCATTACAAATAATTAAATGGAAATGCTAACTAGAGACCCATAATTAAAAGGGGTTAACTTATTTTATTGTGAGTAACATTTCGAACTAGAAACTTTAAAAACATAAGAGATCAATTTAAAATCTAAAATAAATATAAGGGACCAAACATACAATTAAGTCTTACTTATTTATAGTTTTATCATTTTTTTTAGGGAATATAGTTTTATAATTTTAAAATATAGATTATAAACCTGTCAAAAATATTGTTATGTATTTGTATTTATATGTATAGTTTATAGGTGAATTCTAGGGTGAGGGTCCAATTAAATCCCTCACTGGTGGACCACTTTTTATTCACCGTCGGATTTGATGAAAGGTTGGGATTTTTTAAAAATAAAAATAGAACTTTGAAAGATTGCTACACACAATCATGCCCCCTATATCTTCCACAATACCCATATGAGATCTGAATAATTCATACACGGTTGTCGCGTAAGTTCAACATACAAAGAAAATGTTGTTGAGGCCAGAAAATAAAATTGAACCTTCTCAAATTGAACTGTGTTCATGTCCTTGATGCCTTTGCATGTGGCAACAATGGGAAACATATACATAGATAATATTTTTTTAATAATTTCAGTGATTCAGAAATTAAACAAAGTGAGCAGGAAGCAATTATTGTCATTTCTTCTGATTTCATTTCATTGCAACATCTTTTTCAATATTATTACTTTTTCCTTAAACAAAAAATTGAAAGGTGTGTCGATGAATCAAGGACTTATTTCTTTACATTGGTCCAAATAACATTTTAAGATCTTTCATTTGGGGAAATACCTTGATTCTTCTTCTCCATGGCTGCCATCATAAGCACCCAAATAAATGTTAATGCAAGGGCAACAATGGTGGATATCGACGTTTGGTAACAGAGGAGGGTGAGGAAAAAGATATGTGTGAT